>Ga0315278_10001491_pt1 | contig 20551 bp, 18 predicted proteins | sample YL17G06_0_MG_FD_203880 | JGI IMG/M metagenome (GOLD analysis project Ga0315278, IMG submission 203880) | Sediment microbial communities from Yellowstone Lake, YNP, Wyoming, USA - YL17G06_0 | ecosystem: Environmental > Aquatic > Freshwater > Lake > Sediment | place: USA: Wyoming | collected... | reverse complement strand
CGGACATCGATACATCTTGACATTCCGGTAGTCGTTACCTATCGGGTGTTCGGAAAGATATGGTAAAAAACACTGAAACCATGTATTGCCCGACGAACCTGTGCCGCGAGGGAGATACCAGTTCCACGCCTCGGCGTAGAAATTTGCCGCAAGGCCAATCTGCTTCAGATTGCTCTTGCAAACAATTGCCTTGGCGTGCTGTCTCGCCTTGTTCAGCGCGGGCAAAAGCACCCCCATCAGAAGCGCTATTATCGCTATCACGACTAAAAGCTCGACTAATGTGAAGGCGTTTCGCGGGACAAAAGAACTTCGTTTCATCATCTACCTCACTGACTAATCTATGTCTATTCGTAAATCATCAGTCATTATAATCGCCGCCTTCGTCTTTTGACAGACCCTGTTTTGCCCTGCAAAATGGTCCTGTTTTAATGCCAAAAACCACTCAATTTTCGACTCTAAATCGGCCACTTTTTGAAGAAAAACACAGGTGTTTTTGCCGCATCTATTTGCCAAGCAAGCCATATAAAAGCTTATTATAACTTCAATAATGAGCTTTTTTTGCTTTTGTATCATTAACCGAGTGTCCAAAACAAATGTTTCATACAACTGTTTGATACAAATGTTTTATACTATGTATGAAACAAGCGCTTTATACAAGTATTTAAAGCGAGCGATTTAAGGAGATAATTATGGCCGGTGCGAATGAAACAAACGCCCCATATTCAACAAAAGAGGCGAGAATAACACGACAGCGGCTGCTGGATGCCGCGGAAGAGATGTTCGCTCAAAAGGGTTTTGACGGAACCGCAATTCGAGACATTACCACAAAGGCAAGACGAGGTCCGGCGTCCATAAATTACTTTTTCGGCGACAAGCGTGAACTTTACGAGGAGTTGTTTCGATTGCGTCTTCGTGAGATGTGTGAGAGCCGGCTTAATACCATCAAGGCCGTTATGAGCGATAAGACCAAACCAACACTGGAAAAATTGTTTTACGCTTACTCCGTTGATTTTATAAAGCCGTTTCTGGACCCACAGCAAAGCCAGCGATTTATGCAGCTTTTCTTTCGGGAAATGGCGGAGCAGCGGCTGCCAAAAAATATGTTCCTCAATGAACTGGCTGCCCCGACACTAACAGCGATGGAAGAAGCAATCGCGGTTATTTGTCCGAACATCAATAAACACGAGGCCCTGATGTGCATTCTATCACTAACCGGTCAACTGGTCCATATTATGCAGGCCAAGGTGTTGTTCGAAGGGGCACAAGGCCATTCAATCGCATCCATAAATATCGACGAGTCAATAAGCCATATAGTTAAATTCTCGGTGGCCGGAATCAGGGCTTACGCTAAAGGGGACAAGAAATGAAACTGGCAAACAATCTAATCCTGTACCTTTTACTATCCGTGATTTCACTTCCCGGCTGCGTCAGTAAAGAGGAGTTCACTAATGAGGCGACGCTGTCGCGGGAATCGGCGTATAAGCAGTGGGAAGGCCGCAAACAAGCCGAGAAGCAGACGCAGGCGGTAATTTCGGGAGAACTCGCTCTCGACGACTGCCTGAAGCTGACACTGACGAATAACAAAATGCTTTTGAAGACGCTGCAGGAAAAAGAGGCCGCACGCGGCGGCGAGCTTGGCGCATATTCGGCGATTTTGCCAAGTGTTTCACTTTCGGCCGGGTATGAGCGCATCGACGAGAGATCGTATTTCACATTCAATGGCCAAAACGTAACAATGGGCGATCTGGATAATTACTCGGCGGGTCTGACGGTCACTCAGCCGATATTCGCGGGCGGGGCGATACCGGCGAGAATCAACGCGGGACGACTGAGGGCACTGATGGCAGACCAGGCGGTGAGAACAGCCGTGCAGGAGACGGCTTACGCGGCACAATCAGGTTATTACACGGTTCTTTTAGACCAGCACCTTTACGCGATAGCCGATGACGCGGTGAAATCAGCGAAGGCGCATCTGGCTGACGTAAAGCAAAAGCATAACGCCGGCGTCGCATCGAGCTATGATGTTTTGCGGGCGGAAGTTGAGCTGTCGAATTTTACGGCGATATTCATACAGCGTCGAAACGCCATCAATGTATCAAAGGCAAATCTGATAAAGGCAATGGGCGTCTCGCAGGACAGCTCCTTTGTCCTTTCGGATAAGCTTGTTTATGTCCCTGTGAATATAACGATTGAGGACGCCGTCGCCAGCGCCTATCGGCATAGGCCCGACCTGGTCGGCAAAGAGCTTGGCATAAAACAGCAAAAAGAGCTGCTGGTGATTTCGCAAAGCTCTTTCTACCCGACAGTCGGCGCTTATTACCATAATTATCTGACCAAGCCGAATTCACATAATCCTATGATTGTCGAATGGGACAGCGGCTGGAACTACGGGGTTATTGCGTCTTTGCCGCTGTTTGACGGTTTTGCCCGCGAAGGCAGCGTTATTACGCAAAAGGCCCGGCTCAAACAATCTCAGATTGACCTTGTCGATGCCGAGGAAACGGCATTGCTGGAACTTACAAAGGCCACGCTGAGCATCGAAGACGCAGCAGAATTTGTCGATTCGCAGAAGCTGAACCTTTCCCGCGCCGAAGAGGGCCTGCGGCTTGTTGAAACAGGCTACAGGCAGGGCGTGAATACGCTAATTGAGGTGGTTGACGCCCAGACGGCCCTTACTATCGCCCGGGCAAACTACTATCAGTCAATTTACTCCCATGTTGCCGCAAAATTATACCTGCAGAAAGCAATGGGGACATTAGCCGGCTTTGAGCCCGCAAAAATACAGCAGAACAAAGCAGCGACCGCCACAACCAATACACAACCTGTTTCTACGGAGTCCAAATGATTACAGATATGAAATCGAAATTCAAAGGCAGGCAGACGGCAAAAACGGCGGCAGTAGTTTTAGGAACGCTTGGTTTAATCGTAACCCTCGTTTATGTGATTCGCGCTATGTCGCGGGAATCCACTGACGACGCTTTTATAACGGGGCACATCATATCCGTAAGTGCGCGGGTGGACGGTCACGTCCAAAAAGTGGACATCAGCGATAACCAGCAGGTAAAAAAGGGCGACCTTCTGGCAAAAATAGACCCGCGTGATTACCAGGTCCGGCTGGATTTGGCACAGGCGGCGCTGTCCGCGGCGGAGGCGACAGTAACACAAAGTCAGGCGCAGGCGAATACGGCATCGGTAGAAACGGGCAGGGCCGAAAAGGATTACAAAAGATATAAGCAATTATTCGACGCCAACGCAGGTATAACACAGCAGCAATTAGACAACGCGTCGGCGGCTGCGCGTTCGGCGCAATCGCAGCGTGAATCAGCCGACAGCCAGGTTGCGATCGCCCGTGCGAAGGCGGCTGAGGCAAAGGCGGCGGCAGAACAGGCACAATTGAACCTGTCATATACGAATATACGCGCACCGCAATCGGGCAAAATAGCGAAGAAAAGTATCGAGGCGGGTGAATTCATAAGAACGGGACAGCCCGTGCTGAACATCGTCACTCCCGACGTCTGGGTAGTAGCCAACTTCAAGGAAACACAGCTCAAGCATATGAAGCCGGGCCAGCAGGTAACTATTAAGGTTGATGCTTATTCCGGTAAAACTTTCAAAGGACACGTTGACAGCATCCAGTCGGGCACCGGCTCGATATTCAGCTTGCTGCCGCCGGAAAACGCCACGGGCAATTACATCAAGGTCGTGCAGCGAGTCCCCGTCAAAATCGTCTTCGACGAAGACCCCAATGACGTAAATATGCTCTCGCCGGGAATGTCGGTTATGCCCGTGGTGAAAGTAAGATGAGCGACGGGCCGGAAAAAATACCGCATCCGCACGAGGACTGGCTGCCCCATAATCCGTGGGTGCTGGCGGGCGTCGTAATGCTTGCGCCTTTTATGGAGGTCCTCGACACGACAATCACAAACGTGGCTTTGCCTCATATCGCAGGCAATCTTTCCGCGTCGATTGATGAAAGCACCTGGGTATTGACCTCATACCTTGTCTCCAACGCCATTTTTCTTCCCTTGTCGGGATGGTTTTCATCGCTGTTCGGACGAAAAAATTTTTATCTGGCGTGCGTGGTGCTTTTTACTGTCAGCTCATTTTTGTGCGGGTTTGCGCCGAATATACAATTGTTGGTTTTCTTCAGGATTTTGCAGGGAGCGGGCGGCGGGGCGCTTCAGCCAATCGCGCAATCCATATTGATTGAAAGCTTCCCGAAGGAAAAACGCGGTATGGCAATGGCGATGTTCGGAATGTGTGTCGTAGTTGCCCCGGTAATCGGCCCGACATTGGGCGGGTGGATTACGGACAGCTATAGCTGGCGATGGGTATTTTTTATCAATATACCCATCGGAATGCTCGCAGTATCTCTCGCGATGCTCCTAATCAAAGACCCGCCTTATTTCATTCGCAAAAAACTCGGGGCCAATTTCAGAATCGACTACATTGGCCTGGGCCTGATATCGCTGGGCCTCGGCGCACTCCAGATTGTCTTAGACAAGGGCGAACGCGAGGCATGGTTCGATTCGCATTTTATTATCACGTTTAGCGTTATCTGCGCGGTTTGCCTGATTTCGGCAATCTTCTGGGAATTGCGTCAGAAAGACCCCGTTATAAAACTTCGCATGCTTAAAGACCGCAATTTCGCCCTCGGCGTCTTCATGATGTATGCCCTTGGTTTTGTGCTCTATGGCAGCACGGTTGTGCTTCCCATATTTCTACAGACACTGATGGGTTACCCCGCCCTGACAAGCGGACTTGCGCTTTCGCCGGGGGCCATCATCACAATGCTCTCGATGCCACTGGTTGGATTCCTTATGACCCGCGTCCAGGCACGCTGGCTCATTATCGGCGGGCTTGTGGTCGGCGCAATCGGTCTTTTCAAAATGGCGAACTTTAATCTTCAAATCAGCTACTCTGACGCCGTCTGGGCCAGGAATATTATGTCAATGGGTCTCGGCTTTTTGTTTGTCCCCATCAACACCGTTGCTTATTACTACATAAAAAAAACTGAGACCGATTACGCCTCAGGCCTTATCAATCTCGCAAGAAATCTGGGCGGCAGCGCAGGGATATCGTTTGTTACAACGATGCTTGCCCGCCGGGCACAATTCCATCAGAACATCCTCGTCAGCCACGTTACCGATACCAACCCGACATATCAGCAATTTTTCGAAAGGGCAAAGGAAATGCTCATCCAGCAGGGCTCGAATGCTGTTGACGCCGCGACACAGGCCAATACCCTTATTTATCGATTTGTCCAGCAGCAGGCCACGATGCTGTCTTATATCGATAGCTTCTGGGTGTTCGGCCTTATCTTCCTGCTGATGATTCCCCTGGTGTTTTTGATGAAGAAAACAACCCCTCACAAAGGCCCGGTGGCTTTGCATTAATAATTTTATCCGATTTTGCTATTCTTATCCCCTTATATGCCAAGAGGTTACGAAAAACCGCAAATTCAGCACAAATTCTCCGGCCGGACGGTATAATATATTGTTACTTTGATTATCGTTTTACGAAAGGACTCTCCGGCAATGTTCCTGACAAAACGAAAAAAACCGAACACGCAAATCGTCGCAGACGCCGATGCGCTCGCACACAAATGCCTCGACCTGTTCGTCGCCTCAGTTGAACAAACCGTGAAAAAAAGAAACGTTTTCCATTTAGCAATATCCGGAGGCAGGAGTCCGCAACAATTCTTTGAACTTCTCGGCTCGGAACAAAAAGCGTTGTCGTTACCATGGGACAAAATTCATTTGTTCTGGGTCGATGAAAGATACGTCTCTCACGATTCGCCTTACAGCAACTACAAACTCGCCATAGATACATTCCTGACGAAAGTCCCAATACCGCAAGAAAACATTCACCCGATTACGACCGAGTTTGAGAACTTCGATTCCGCTGCCAGGCAGTATGAAAAAACAATCCGCAATGTCTTTCACATAAAATCAGGCAAGTTGCCAAAATTCGACCTTGTTATTCTCGGTATGGGCTCCGACGGCCATACGGGTTCGCTTTTCCCAAACACCAACGCTTCTTTCGACACAAAAGACCTCGCCTGTGTCGTGTATCTTTTAGACCAGAAATTGCCCGACCAGATACTAAACAGAATCACGCTCACTCATCCCGTTATCTGCGCCGCCTCACAGATAGTTGTTCTTGTCAGCGGTTCTGAAAAAGCCAAAACCTTAAAAGAAGTTCTCGCCGGCCCGCCCGACGAGGTTCGTTATCCGATTCACGTCCTCTGGCCTGTTCTGGATAAAGTCCTTTGGCTGATTGACTCCCCCGCCGCCGGTTTAATTTAAGCGACGTGCTGGAGGATGATTTTAAGGCCGAGGGCGATGAGAACAAGGCCGCCGATTGCCTCGATTCCGCTTTCAAAGAAATGCCCGAATTTTTTGCCGATATAAACGCCGGCAAATGACAACCCGAAAGTTACCACACCGATAATGATAACCGCCAGCACAATCGCATGCGTAACCAGCGAAAGCGTAATCCCGACCGCCAGCGCATCAATGCTCGTCGCAACCGCCAGGACAAGGACTACCGCCAGATTTTCGGGATTCGGGGTCTTTCTTTCCTCTTTGATTTTGAACGATTCATAAATCATTTTTAGCCCCACGGCCGCCAGAATCCCAAAGGCAATCCAGTGGTCGTAATTTGATACGTATTGCCTCACAGTCAGCCCCGCAAGATAACCGACAACGGGCATAAACGCCTGAAACCCGCCGAAGAAGCCCGCCATTCGCAGCGTATGACGGATGTGCAACTGTTTATAAGCCGCACCCGTAACGATTGATACCGCGAAGGTATCCATCGCCAGACCAACCGCTATCGCAATAACCGCCAGCAATTCCACGTCCTTAATTTCCTTTCATTACCCGCTGATACGATTCCAAACTGGCCTTGAGCTGTGCGACTACATCATTTTGGTCTTCCTTTTGGGCGGCGTCAATAGCCTTTTGGGCCGTCTCTATGGCGCGTTTCATATCTTTTTTAGCGGCGTATGCCTGCGAAAGAAACGCCATCGGCTCAGCCACCTGATAATTGGACAATCTGCACGCCTTTTCGAGTTGCTCTATCGCGGCATCAATGTTGCCCTGGATGCCGTAAATCAATCCGGCTTTTTGACAGAACTCGAAGTTGTTCGGATCTTTTACCTGAAGCCGCCAAATCACATCCTTCACCTTGTCAATTTTCCCGTTCTCGACCCCGACTTTGTACAAATTATTCAATGCGCTCACCCGGCAGGGGTCTTCCGTCAGCACCCTGGTAAACTGCTCAATCGCCTTGTCATACTGCTTTATTTGTACAAGCGCTACGCCGAAGCTGTTGCGCGTATCAATTTTGTCCGGCTTAGCCCGCAGCACCAGCTCAAATTCGGCAGCCGCTTCGGCATCCTGTCCTTTGTCCTGCAACGCACACGCAAGTTTGTCGTGCACATCAATCAACATTGGACGAATCGCCAGCGCACGCCTGAAATTATCTATCGCTTCATCCAAACGACCCGAGTGTTTGAGAACCTCGCCGTAGTTGTTATGCATCACGTAATTATTCGTCGTTACACCCAGCGAATGTAGAAACAGCGATTCGCTGTTTTTCCAGTATCCAACCTGGGTCCTCGTTATCAGCAGCAACGCAACCAAAATCACCATGCCTGTTATCGCCGGAACGATTTTTGGCAGGCGCAGTTTCACCGACGCTTCGCTCGCAAGCCATGCGACTATGATATAAATCCCTATACCCGGCAGGTACATATACCGGTCCGCCATCGCCTGCACGCCCACCTGAACCAAACCTATAACCGGAACCAATGTCCCCAAATACCACAGCCATCCCGTCAACAAAAACCTGCGCCTGCGCCGTTCCAGAATTACCACCGTCGTTACCGCAAGCAAAAGCACAAGGCATCCACCAATCTCTACCCAGGAATAACCCCTTATATCAAGCGGATATAAAACCGCCAGCGGGGTCGGATAAAAAAGCTTGCCAATATACCTGACATACGAAATCAGCGCATTGCTTACCCGCAAACCAATCGGCAGTGAAACCATATCCGTCGCCGCCCCCGCATTGACTTGCGCAAAATACGTAACAACGCAAAACGCCGCAGACATCGCCAGAAGCGGCGACTTATCGACAATCGCCCGCCAAAGCCATCTCCACCCCTTCAGTCCACCGAACCTGCCCATCGGCCAATAGTCCAGCAGAATCAAAACAAACGGAAGCGTCACCAGCATCGACTTGGAAAGCAATCCAGCCGCGAAAAGGACCGCAATCACCGCGTATCGCCACCATCCCGGCTTTTGCGCATACCACAGATACGCCCATATCGTCAAAAACGCGAAAAAGTTACTCAAGACGTTTTTGCGCTCGGCAACCCACGCAACCGATTCCACGCCAAGAGGATGCAAGCCGAAAACCGCCGCGACAAAGGCGCTTGGCCAAATAGCACCCGTCATTTTCTTCAATATCAAAAAAAGCAGGATTACATTGGTGATGTGAAAACCGACGCTGACCAAATGGTGCCCAGCCGGTTCCATACCCAAAACGGTGCTATCGATAAGATGGCTCGTCCACGTCAGCGGATGCCAGTTGCCTTGATACCAGGTCGTAAACGCCCACTTGATTGACTCAAAGCTCAGCCCTTTTTGCACATACTCGTTACTCGTAATATATTTGTCGTCATCATAGTGAACAAAATCGTTTGACCTGACCCCCTCAAACGCAACGAGCGTCGCCGCCGCCAGGACAACACATATCAACACTGTCCTGGATATTTCCATTTGTTTCGCTTGTATATCGCTGTCGGGCATATCTATTCGGCTTTTATTATCCCCGCATCGGTCAGGTTTTCACCAATCTTCTGCCCCGGCTTGACAATCAAAAAATCCTTCTCATCCCATCGGCCATCCACAAGCCGCTGCATCAGGCCCGAATCACCCTTCACCTCGTCATACTTCCAGTTGAGATATTGGGCCGCCTTTTTGGTGAACTGCTTTTCCCGCTCGCTGTTGGCAAATCCCCAGTCGATATACGTCGCCCAGTCGTATTCCTTCATCCAGTTCTGCTCGGTCTCCATAAGGTATCTGGCGTTGTCCTCGCCGAACTTTTCAACGTATTCCTTGAGCGTCTTTTCAAAGCGTTCTTTACCCGGCTGCATATCCGTCTCAATCCACCCCGGGCTGAACCAGTACACCCCCCGATGACTATCGAAATAATCCTTGTAGATATCCTTCGACCCCAGAAGCAACGTTATGCAATCGTGTCCCCTCGGCACAACAATCGGAATTTTGGCCGACAAGCCGATTATCCCATTACTGCAAAGCCCATAACCCAACAGCGACGCATCGTAGGATTTATTTTGAATGTCGCTTGTAACATCGAGGGTTTTTTGGACCTCCTGGCGCAGTTTTTCCGGCTCATTGTGCAGCCCCTGTTTCATCACCACCACGTCAACTGTGTTTGGCGAGCGGGCCGCGCAATAATACGCCTCTTTTTGCACCACCTTGCAAACGATAAATTGCAGCCGCATTTGGCAGCCAGATTACCAAAAAGATGTGAAAAAACCACAGATTACACTGATTTCACTGATTATATTTTTGTTTTTAATTTTCTGTGTAATCTGTGAAATCTGTGGTTGCATTACTGCAAATCAAACGGCGTATTATCAACCGGCTCGAACCAGCCGATGTTCATTTTCGCCATTTCCGCGGTGTAGTTATCTCCCAATATCGGCTTGGCCATTGCTTTTGCCTCGACGTGCCCGTCCGCCCAGCCGACGTTGGCTGAACCATAATGTCGGAAGTGAATCGACGGCGTCGAGAAGGCGATATCGGTTATACCATTCATTACATAATGCGGCGGCTCGGCAAATGAATACTCAATCAGATACCAAGCTCCCTGATAATCTTTATAGAATGCCGTATCCGCGAACATCAACGTCTCAGCAGGCCTCTTTACTTCCATCGCGTTTGTCGTCTTGGCGTATGCCTTATGCATCGCAGCAAACGTTGTAATTCCATTGCCCCAGAGCCGGCAGCCCAAATACTGCATGTTGTACCCATAGCCCCCGCAACCACGCTCAAAATTTATCACCCAGCCCTGGTCTTTGGTAAAATTGACCTTTTCGGGACATTCCTTAATCTTGCCGTCCGCAAGATAGCCAGCCAACGGCCCCTTTTTCGCGTCAAACAACGCGTTTATATTCTCCCGAACGCCGTGCCACCGATGTAATCCCCCGTTAGCGCCCATCCACAAATCGCTCGCTGCAGACACATAGTATCCGTCGTGGTCATTCGAGTATCCGATGTTTGCCAGCATAAGCTGGCGCAGATTCGACCTGCACACAATCGCCCTGGCTCTCGACCTTGCCGTATTAATCGCGGGCATCGTCACCGCCATAACCACCGACACCGTCGAGACGACTACCATTACTTCCACTAAACTAAACCCGCGTTTACCTTTTCCGCTCATAAAATAATCAATAATCAATTATCAATTTATATGCCATTGTTCGACTTTGCGCCAGTCCTTCGCGAATTCCGCAAAGTCCTTGAAATTCACAGTTAAATCCTTCGGCTTAGCCAAATCGCATCGCGACAGGTAATTATCCTGCCCGAAATGACTCAACCAGCACTGTGCAAAAATATCCAAATCCTCATAATCGACAATACCATCTAAGTTGATGTCCCCGCCATATTCCTGTGGCTGAAGCACCCCTATCGCCTCCAAATCAAAGCCGTCCGACCATTTAGTCGGCCAAGCATCATATATCGGGTGATTGGCATCATAGTAACCCCAGTTGGGCCAGGTACAGGGGTCAATGAATTTATGCGCATTATCGTAGTAATCGCCGTTTCCCGGCACATCAACTATTCGCACATACGAGATGCTGTTCAAGTCAACAAGGCCGGCTACAACGTTCGGCTCGTTCCTTATTTCGCTCAAATCAAAAGGCGTGCCCGTGAACTCGTCGCCGTTGTTGGGATGTTTTCCGGCAAGATTGTAAACCTGTGTAATATCAAAGTAGCAATACCCACGATTGCTGTCCGGCACACCCGTCAAATCCACCGACGGGAATCTCGCGAAATCCGTGCCGTTGGACGAAACCTCAACATACGCAAACTCACAATAATACAGATTGTCCTCGACGCGAAACCCGTTTTCAAAAACGGCGAAGTCATAGCCGTTCTGGTCGCGGATTGTTTCGGTGAATGACAACGTAATTTGCCCGGGCGAGACACCGGCGTTGATTTCATTCTGGTCGAGATCACCCAAGCTTACTGTATCGCTTGGAATGTTGCCATAACTCGGTCCAAATGCCATTGTCGGGTCAAAAAACAGTATATGTCGAGGATATCTTGGCGACGTCGGTATCGGCTCCGGTGTCCAATCATAACTGACGTAACCCGTCGCCCAGCCGCGGAATATCGGGTTTATCACGCCGTTGGGGTTCGATGGCGTTGTCGCTTTGCCGTCCGGCCCGATATACGAGCATACACCAGCTTCTCTGTATGGTCCGCCCTTCACTATGGCTCCAAACAATCCAATAATCAAAAACACTTTCCACGCAACAACTCTTTTCATCATCCCTCATCACTTCCGAATCTCGTGGCGCCGCTCCGTTTACCTGCGCTGCCCCATCAAATTGTCAGTCGGCTTCTCCTTCTCCTTAACCCGATCATCCCTGCGAATGTTAACAGCGATAACGAGGCAGGTTCAGGCACCACCGTATCAATCACAAAATAACCGGGTGTGTTCATGCCCCAAGGCGCCGTATCGCTCGAACTCATACTAAACTCCACACTTTTCACCACTCCCAGCGAAGCCAAATCCACAAACTGCCAACTATTCACAATGTAATCCAACTGATTGTCCGCGAAGCGGTAATCGGCCAAATAAAAATCAACCGTTCCCGTTACCGCGCCGGCCGCGTCTTTGCCTGTCATCGTCAGCAAAAACCAGTCCGCGTCATTGCCGGTCGAGCCGCCGAATTTCTTGGCGAACGAATCGCCGTTAAGCATCGAGTAATAAGCATAGTTGTTATTCGTAACGCACAACCCGCTCACAATGGTCGGCGCATCCAAAACCATCGTGGGCGGCGTAATCCAGCCGACGTAACCAACCGCGTAATTCGCGCTGCCGCCCTGACCACTGCCAGTTATCGCGTTATACTGACTCGACAGGCCCTTTGCGGAAGTGTTGCTGATATTCGAATACGCGAATCCGTCCCACGATTTATACGTCGTGTCGTAGTTGTTGCTAAACCACGCGCTTCCGCTGGCAAACCCGCCCGAACCGTCCGAGCCATTCCAGTAAGACCCTGCCCCCAAAGCCAAATCTTCAAAATTCGCTATTTGTTCCGCCTTAACCAAACCACAAACTCCTAACAACAATACTGCCACTAAACCTCTCATCACCCTCAGCGAAGCCATTTTCCCTTCTCCAAAACTCTAATAAACTCTCTTTAGTCACCGTTACCCCTCTCCGTCACATCTGAACCCGGCAACTTCTGTTGCCTTTACACCTCCTTTCACGCGCCAATTCCAAAAATGCGCAAAATAAAAAGCCGTCGTCCCGCGAAAGGAACGACGGCTTAAAATACCAAGCCAAACCACTTGAGCAGTTTTTGGTTTTGAGTTTTAAGTTTTTAGTTAAAAACAACTAACAACTCAACACTAATAACTCAAAACTTTTTTACAGCACACCGGCTCCGGGTTCCATTCCACGAGAACTCCATCAACCACTTAATCAATCACAGGCAGGTTTTCTGACTCGCGTCCTACCTCAAGGCCCCTTCCCACCCCGCGCCAATCTCTCTTCTTGCCAAAGATTAGCGCGAAACAGTGGATATCTGCCTTTCGGACTTCCGACTATAAGTCGAAACAGACGCATACAGCCGCGGGTCGGTCTCGGCTTCCAACCGAGTTCCCATTTGATTATCCCAAGGATTTCGCCTCAGGACCCGTGATTACCATATTTCTTTTCCAAAGAACTGTTACAACTCTCTTCTACCGCTCAATTACAAAACCTGCAACAAAAAAATTGGGATTTTTCTATTTATTTTTTCTGTCCCGCCAGACAGCGGCGAAACAGGCAAAATCGATGAAATCCGCTCTGCGGAAGTGCAAAGGTTAAACTGTTAAGCTTAAAACCAAAACTGATAACTTAAAGCTTTATCCGCCTCGGGCGGGTTTACGCTGCATTTTTGCATTTTGCTCTTTGCTTTTTGCATTGAAACCTGTCCGCTATACGCTACACGCTTTACGCTGACTGGATTTACTCGCTGGATTGGGGGGCTATTTGCGATTTGCGTGCCGTTATGCCATTCTTTTCGCCATTTTCTCTCTTGACCGTACCCGGAAAAAGGTTATAATAGTAACCGCCTTTGCAGGTGGGGTAAAAGGCAAAGAAGGCGGAAGAGTGAGAATGAGCAATGGAGAGAAGAGAGACCTTGCTATGTTCATTCCTCGCGTTTCATTTCCTGCCTTGTAAACTTATCGCTTTTTTGAAGAAGGAGAAGAGAGATGAGAAAGAAAGCAACTTTTGTATTGGCAATGGTGTGTGTGATGGCTGCAGCCAACGCTGCTTCGGCTGACACCATACGCGGAATCAATATGGATTTTGTAACTATCGGCCATGCGGGCAATCCAGGGAACGCACAGGTTATGAACGATGGTTCCACCGGCTATGGTGCGGTAAGTTATAATTATCGAATAGGCAAATACGAATTGACCAATGCTCAGTGGAATGCTTTTACAGCCGCCGCTGGTGCTCCCACAGGCAGCCCTGCTTCTGCTTATGACCAAAGCTCATCTTACACCGGCGCTCAGCAACCGACCGATTATGTGAGCTGGTATGAAGCTGCCCAGTTCTGTAACTACCTGACCAGCAGCAACAAAAACCTCGGGGCTTATCAGCTTGGTTCAAACGGCAGTATTACAGTCAATCGTAATGCGGCCATATCAGCTTACGGTACTATTTATGTCATCCCGACTGAAGATGAGTGGTATAAGGCGGCCTATTATAAGCTCGACGGAAGCGGTTATTCATTGTATGCCAACGGCACAAATATTGCCCCGGTTGCGGGTGTAAATTCCAATTACGCTTACGGACTAGCTTGGAGCGTTGGCAGCGGCACAATGGAACAAAACGGAACTTTTGACATGATGGGTAACATCCTTGAATGGCACGAAAATCCCATTTACGGTTCCGTTTACGGCTTTCTTGGCGGCTCAACCAACGACTACCTCAACACTCTTTCGTCGTCATACAGAAGTTATAACGGCGGCCCGAACAGCGAGGAAGTCAATCTTGGCTTCAGGGTTGCCTCCATTCCCGAACCGGCTACGCTTTTGCTGCTTGGCCTCGGTGCGGCGATGCTGAGAAAAACGAAAAGAGTAAGACGGGCAATTTGTTTGGTAGTTGTGTGTGTAATCGCTGTAGCCAATTTTGCTTCGGCTGACACCATACGCGGAATCAGTATGGATTTTGTGACCATCGGCAACGCCAGCAATCCTGTTGATACCAGAGCCCAAGCAAATCCGTACGGCTGTGGTGCGGTCGGTTCTAATTACCGTATCGGCAAGTATGAGGTGACCAATGCCCAGTGGAACGCTTTTACAGCCGCAGCCGGTGCTCCTACTGGGAATGACGGTGGTTATGCCCGCAGTAGTGTATATTACTCGGCTGGTGCCCAGCAGCCGGCAAATAACGTCAGCTGGTATGAAGCAGCCCAATTCTGCAACTATCTTACCAGCGGCAATAAGAGTCAGGGCGTCTATCAGTTCAGCGGCGATAATGCCAATCCTGGTAATTTTTTGGGAATAAATCGTGACGCAGCTATTTCTTCTTATGGCATAGCTTATTTCGTCCCGACCGAAGATGAATGGTACAAGGCGGCTTATTACAAACCAAACGGCAGCGGCTATTCATTGTATGCCAACGGTACAAATATCGCTCCCACTGCCGGCGTGCAATCTAATTATGCTAACGGTAATTATTACATCCCGCCTTGGAATGTAGGTACAGGCACGCAAGAGCAGAACGGCACTTTTGATATGATGGGCAATGTCTGGGAGTGGAATGAGACAATCTGTGGCTACGGTGGCTATGAGAATTTTCCCTTTTACGGCATTCGGGGCGGTTGTTTCGTCCCATACAGTAACGGCGACGGCTTGAAATCGTCCGACCGGGGCTGGGTTACCAGGGACACTGAATATGACATTTTAAGTTTTCGTGTTGCCTCCGATATTATTCCCGAACCCTGCACTTTATTGCTTCTCGGTCTTGGTGCGGCGATGCTTAGAAAAATTAAATAACAATTTTTTGAAGAAGGAGAGAGAAAATGGAACGTTTTGTAAATTTTTGTGACTTTGGGAGAGGAGATTTTATGAAAACTTCACTGCTTAACGGGCTTTTTGTGTTTTGTCTGTTGTTCTCGAACGTACGGACAATAAATGCTGCATCATCAATCTACATTGAAAATGGTGATGTTGGCGATCTTTTGAACACAGCACAATTGGTGCCGGCTGGAATCAATCAAATTAACGGCGCTATTTCGTTCGTCCCCGATGTTGACTTATATAAATTGCGTTTTAACACAACTGCAAATGTTTCTGTAAACATCTTGACCGAACCCACCAGTGGTGCCTGGTTCGACACGGACGTGACTATATTCAATCAGAACGGGAATCCGCTGCTTGTGAAGGACCCATCATCCTTTGTATGGAGTGTAACGCCGGGTACTTATTATTTTGCGATCGCGGATTGGAACATAGCTGCAGTAAATAGCGCCGGCAGTATAATTGCTGACGATTACATGAATATTCTCAATACTTCGGAAGTGCTCGGGGGATGGCGAGTGACATCTTCGCCTTACCGAACCGGCCCCTACGAAATCACGTTTTCTATTTCAACAGTTCCCGAACCCGCGACGCTGTTGCTTCTCGGTCTCGGTGCGGCGATGCTAAGAAAAAAGCAAATATCAAAAAGCATATAGTAAAAATGTCGTTTCCCGAAGGGATGAATTTTTACAGCAGAAGGCAAGAAAAGAAGGAGAAGAGTATGAGAAGTGAGGCATGCCGTATTTCATCGTTTGTTTTGGTTGCGCTTACCTTGTTGGCCGGTTCAATCACATATGCCGGTGACATCTACGTGTCGTCTTATTCTGTTAACGGGAAGATTATAAAGTTCGATTCGAGCGCAAACAGGTCCACCTTCGCCTCTGGAATTAACAGCCCTTTGGGGCTTGCGTTTGACAGCAGCGGCAATCTCTACGCGGTCAGTGCCGGCGGAAGCGGGACGATTGAGAAATTCACTCCGAACGGAAACAGATCTACTTTCGCTTCGGGCCTGAGCCTCCCTACGGGTATTGCGTTTGACAGCAGCGGCAATCTCTACGCGACAGATTTGGATTCGTATGCCGATAATGGAAAGATTAAGAAATTAGATTCAGGCGGAAACTGGTCTGTAGTGGCCTCAGAATTGTACGTTCCTCGCAGTATGGCCTTTGACAGAAGCGGCAGTCTCTATGTTACTGAGTATTCCGGGATTATTGAGAAGTTCGATTTGAACGGGAACAGGTCCGTATTTGCTTCAGGTTTAGACTCTCCTACGGGTATTGCGTTTGACAGAAGCGGCAATCTCTACGCAACCGACGCCGGATTGTATGCTCCTGACGGAATGATTAAGAAATTTGATTCAAACGGGAACAGTTCTACTTTCGCATCGGGCCTGTTCAATCCTCAGGGAATTGCGTTTGACAGTGCCGGCAATCTCTATGTAGTCAATGCCGGGAATGGAACGATTTCGAAATTCGATTCGAGCGGAAACAGGTCCGCCTTCGCCTCTGGTTTGAGCGGGCCGATGTTTATCGCGACGCAAGTCCCCGAACCCTGCACTTTATTGCTTCTCGGCCTTGGTGCTGTGATTTTTAGAAGAATGAAATAACAATATATTGTAGGGGAATAGAAAACGGAAAGGGTTTGGTGAACCATGATAAATCCGGCAAAAAGAAACCGGCTTGGAATTATGAAAAAGATTGTCGCATTGAGTGTAATAACGATATTTTTGGGAGCCGGATTTGAAGTTAACGCCGAGATTACCGGCACCAGTGTTTATGCTGGAATGAGAATCGATATAGGAGGTGTAACTGAGGTCAGTGGAAGCGATACGGGTACAACCTATGCGTCTGTTGACCTTCTAAGTCCATCAACGGGGGCGCATGTCTCCTCAATGTTGCATATAAATTCCCTGTCTGCTGAATCAGCTAATCTGAACTTTAATTTGCTCCTTGATGGGAATAACACGCGCAAAACGGGATTTTTAGGCGGAGAAAATGTCGTTGATATTTTCTATCATAATGACCGTGATGTGGTTATGAACTACTCCTGGAACTTTGATTATAGCGGTCCTAATCCGTGGGGCTTGTCAGTTATCTGGCTGCAGGAAGACAACGTGGCAGTAATAGCGCAGCTTGGAGATGTTGGAATTGTTGGTCATCATGAGGGTTCAGGTACTTTCAACATCTTGGCCGGTAATCCTTTTCCTATTCGAGCGATCTTTGCCCCTAATGTCCAGGGCGGTGTGGGTCCTACAGACGGGACGCTGTCAGGAAACATCTCCTTTAATTTTGTTCCCGAACCCTGCACTTTATTGCTTCTCGGCCTTGGTGCGGCGATCACCACAAGAAGGCAAAGAAGGAGAAGGAAATGAGAAACAGATGCGCAACAATTTGGTTTATGACGGCAGTTCTTATCATGGCGGCCGACCAGGGTTTTGGTGTAATAGATTTCAAGGATGGAGCAGCGCACGACATCAATTATATGATCAGATTAGATGATGTACGGGTGGATTATCAGGCGCCAGGCAAGAAGACTACTGTCAATATGCTTGCAGGGGGAAGTATTTACTTCCCAATGACCACAAATGGATACAACGACGGCAGGTTAAATATATTTGCTGGGGCGAGGGTTTTTAGTTTGTATACCCACGACAGCTTTAAAGTAACAATGTCAGGCGGGGAGGTGCCTTTAGTTTTGGATGCCTACGACAGCAGTCAAATAATAATATCAGGCGGGACAGTGAGTCGTTTATATGCCCGCGACAGCAGTAAAGCAATAATGTCCGGCGGAATTATAAAAACGGATATGGTATTAATCACTAACGCAGAATTGACACTTGACGGCTCTAATTTTGCTGTTGATGGGAATCCTGTTGGTTTTGGCGAAATCACCAGTTTATTAGGTGGTGATTATTCTAATGAACCTTACAGAACACTTACCGGCACCCTGGCTAACGGCGATATACTTAATAGCCCGTTTAGAATCGGAGACTATGCCTCAATTACCCTTGTCCCCGAACCCTGCACTTTATTGCTTCTCGGCCTTGGTGCGGCGATTGTTTCCAGAAGACGAAGATAGAAGTTTCTCCGCCTCCCGTAAGGGACGCCCAACGGCGGGAGGCGGATTTATCGGCTTAAAAATCACAGAATTTTGCCGCCCCTTGGGGATGGCCTGCGCCATTGTAAAAAAAACAGGGGATGGGTAGAATTGAGGGCTAAGTAAAAAGGAAATAATAGGTGACTGTCCCTGGTTATTTGATAGGTGACTGTCCCTGGTTATTTGGTTATTCCGATGTTCCTTGGCCAGCCCAAGTTTTTTAGGAAATTTATTGACAGGAGCGTGCATTCGCCGATAATTTGCGGTATCGAGGATTAAACAAAAACATTTTTTTGAAAGGAGACGGCAATGAACATGAAAAAAGTAGTAGTATTGTTGTGTGTGGCATGGATGGGAGCAGGGGCATTTGGCTTTTCCTTTATGGGCCCGCCTACTGCTGAACTGGAACAGGCAGAATGGAAAGCCGGTTACACTTTCTCTTACTCAGAACTTGACATAGAGGGAAAAGAAGTTTCTGGGGGTGGTGATAAATACACCTTCAAAGATTCTGAAGTAACTCGTCATTACTTTGACCTGGGGTATGGCTTGTTTAAAAACTTTGAATTGAACCTGTTGCTCGGTGTTGCTTCAGTAGAAACAGGTGACTTTGATTATGACGATGGCCGGTCAAGTCCTGGGGATTTTGATGGTAGTGATGATTTCTCCTATGGTTTCAACGCCAAGTACACCTTTGTGGATGGTGAAACCATTGATTGGGGCACCATGCTCCAGATGACATGGCTTTCTGGAGATGGAAAGTGGGAAGGACATGATGAAGAATTCGAAGCTTACGATTTGCAGATAGCGGTGGGTCCGACAATTGATATGGGCGGTTGGGACCTCTATGGCGGCGGGTACTTCTATAAGCTGGATGGCGACCTAAAAGCAAAGGACCACGGTACTAGGATATGGAAAGATGATTTGGAAGAAGAAGATAGTTATGGCGGTTATGTCGGTGCAGCATTCAAGATTATGAAAAACACCGACCTGGCAGTCGAATGTTCATTTTCCCGCGACACACTCGGAATTGGCGCCAGCATCGCTTGGAAGTTTTAAGACAATCTGAAATTCATTTTTGATTTCCTAACATAGAGGAACCACATTCATTGTTCTTGAATTCTACGCAATAGGCGGCAAAGGGCAAGGGAAAAACATAAGAGCGTAAGGCGTAAGAGGATAAGGCACAAGAAAGAAATTTGTGATTTCGAATACCTTGCGGCCCGCATCCGTGCTTAAATAGGATATTCCTTTAATAAGCTGCTGGCACAGGGATTTGCCGTTTGCGGCGTCGATACAGGCGAATCTTACGGCAGTCCCCACGGATGTATTTTGCTTCTGGTATCGGCGGTCAACCTCATGTTTACAAAGCAATACGCAGCGATAGAGATTCACTATTTGGAACTGCTGAAGTAATGCCGTTCCCGGCAGGATATAGTGACCCGACCATAAGCTTTGACGGCAAAACTATGCTGCTTTTTAATAATTCGGACCTGTACATTTCTGATGTTCCAGAACCCGCTACGTTTTTGCTTCTCGGCCTTGGTGCCCGGCTTTGCCTAATGGCTTCGCCGAGGCGAGCGGCGATTGTAAGAAGAAGGCGAAGTTAAGACAGCGTGCTAAATATCCAAAATCGTCGATAATTGCGTCTGCTCAAGTCGAAAAAATGCCGAAATTTTTTATCCTGCGGTCTTATAATATCATTACTGATTCCGGGATAAGGCCAAAATCGGCTGTTTGGAAGGGCCTTTGGGGCATTTTGCTTGAATTTTCTTCGCGTTTGTGCAACAATATACACTGAATTCACAATTCAATTTCGGGGGGGTAATTTATGAATCACAGCAGAGTAAATTTCTCTACATCAAGACACCACGGAAAAGTTGTGTATGCGACCATGATGTTTATATTTGTTCTCGTCATATTTGTGGTATTCCTGGGCTTTGGCGACCGAGCTTCGGCTTTCAGCAGATACGAGAAAGTAGAAGCACAGTTAGCCGCTCTTAGTTCTTTGAAAGCGATGATAATCAAGCCAAAGGTTGGAGTAATGAACGGCATTGGAGTAATGAACGGCATCGTTTATAACCCTCCCTATTCCAGCGCTGTTGTGG
>Ga0315278_10001486_pt1 | contig 20590 bp, 17 predicted proteins | sample YL17G06_0_MG_FD_203880 | JGI IMG/M metagenome (GOLD analysis project Ga0315278, IMG submission 203880) | Sediment microbial communities from Yellowstone Lake, YNP, Wyoming, USA - YL17G06_0 | ecosystem: Environmental > Aquatic > Freshwater > Lake > Sediment | place: USA: Wyoming | collected... | reverse complement strand
AGATTGGAGGCCCTTGCCCGGTCGAAGAGCGAGGCGAAACAGAGCGAACAGAACGTCAACTTGGAGTACATTCCTACATGAGGCAACGAAGCGTCCTTCGAGTACTTTCTTACATGAGGCAACGGGGCCGGAGGGAACCTCTCCCGGGGAGCGCCGGAACGCCACTACAGCTCCTCCAAAAGCTCAAACGCCTCCCGCAGGTGGGGAATGACGATCGATCCGCCAACAACCAAGGCGACGGATAGAGCCTCCGCGATCTCCTCCTTGGTCGCGCCCTCCTCCTTGGCGCGAACCACGTGGTAGGCGACGCAGTCCCCACAGCGAAGCACGGCCGAGGCGACCAGCCCCAGAAGCTCCTTGTACTTCGTCGGGATCGCTCCTTCCTGATACGCATCGCCGTCCAGGGCGAAGAACCTCTTCACGGTCAGGTTGGCGTGGCGGAGAACAGCCTCGTTCCCGCGCTCGCGCCGCAAGACGAACGCCTCTCTCTTGGTCATCGCTTCCTCCTTGCGCAGCCATCGTATCCCAAGCGCATTCCGCTTGACGGGCGCGCCGTCCCCAGATAGCCTGTAGCGCCATGCGCCGTCTCGTCTACCTTCTCCTCGCCGGGCTCCTGGTTGGCGCCGATCGCCTCCTCAAGGCGTGGGCTGCCCACGCTCTCGTCCTGGGCGAGTCCCGCCCCCTGTGGGGAAACGCCTTCCATTTGACCCGAATGCACAACGTCGGCGGCGCGTTCGGCATCTTCCCCGGCAGCGGCCTCCTCTTTCTCGCCGTGTCCTCGCTCGTCTCCGTGGTTCTGTTCATCCTCCTGGTCCTGGGCAAGCCGCGTGGATGGTTCCTCAGGACGGGTCTGGCCATTGTCCTGGCCGGAGCCGTCGGCAATCTGATCGATCGACTCCAGTTCGGCTATGTCCTCGATTTCTTCGAGGTACGCGGCTTCTCCATCTTCAATCTGGCCGACTCGTGTGTGACCGTGGGAGTGGCCGTCATCCTCCTGCACGCTTTGTTCGGAGGTGAGAAGGATCGAGCTTCGGGGACGACTGATCGTCTTTGAGGGGCTCGACTTCACCGGGAAGTCGACGCAGGTGGCGCTCTTAGCCAGGCGCCTGCGCGAGGACCACTTCCCAGTGACGACGGCCCAGGAACCCGGGGGCACACCGCTGGGAGAGGCGGTGCGAAGGATCCTCCTCGAGCGCACGGAACGGGCACTCTTGCCGCTTCCCGAGCTCCTTCTCTTCATGACCTCCCGGGCGCAGCTTGTGGCGCAGGTCATCGAGCCGGCCCTGCGCGAGGGGCACGTCGTCGTGTGCAGCCGATTCTGCCTCTCAAGCCTCGCCTACCAGGGATACGGCCGCGGGATCGATCTCGATTTGATCAAGGATCTCAACAAGGCCGCCACGCACGACCGCGAGCCTGACCGGACGTTCCTCATCGACCTTTCCGCCGAGGTGGCTCTGGCGCGCAAGTCCGGCGAGAAGGATCGCATCGAACAGGAGAGCCTCGATTTCTACGAACGGGTGCGAAAGGGGTACCTGGAGCTGACCCAATGCGACCCGCGCGTTCACCGGATTGACGGGACCCTGTCCGTCTCTGGAATCGCCAATGAGGTCGCGCGTTACCTCTGCCTCTAGCTTTGCCGGGCAGCCGCGCCATGGGGTATGATGCGCCGGAAGCATCGACCGCAAGGGGGGACGAAATGGACTTCGTGTGCCAGAAGAATGACCTGGTGTTCGGGGTGAAGCTGGCAAGCTACGCCCTAGGAACCCGCTCGAGCATGCCGATCCTGTCCGGTCTGAAGATGGAGGTTGCAGAGAACAAGCTTTCTCTTTCTGCAACGGATCTCGAGCGCGCCGTTCGCTGCGAGATCCCCATCGAGAACAAGGCCGGAAACGGGGCGGTCGTCCTGAATGGGGCGGTCCTCTCTCAGATTGCGGCGCGGCTCCCCGAGGACGAGAAGATCAGCGTGAAAGTCACCGGCAAGGATAGGACGGTCGTCACGCTGCGTTGTGGCGAGACGTCCTTTGACCTCCCCACCCTGTCCGTCGAGGACTACCCCGAGATACCCGCCGTGCCCCAGAAGAAGATCGCGTCCATTGACGTGAGCTGCTTCCACCGCGGGTTCGAGCAGACGGCGTTCGCCACCCTCAAGGCCGGGGAGACGACCCGCCTGAGCCTGACCGGCGTAGACATCGTGCTTCACGGCGGAAACGTGAAGATGGTGGCCACGAACGGCTACCGCCTGGCCATGAAGACCGTGCAGGCCAGCGAGATCCTCGAGGAGGACGACTACCTGATCGAGGCCGGGGTTCTCTCGGACCTTGACCGGGTTCTGTCCCAGGTGGAGGGCAAGACGGTCGCCCTGTACAAGTCCGAAGGCCAGCTCTTCTTCCAGACCGAGGGCGTCACGTTCATGGCCAAGACGATCGCCGAGGAGTTTCCGGACTTCGAGCGCGTGATCCCCAAGGAGAACCCGATTGGGCTCATCCTCGACCGGCGCGCGTTCCTGGAGACCCTTCAGCGGATCGAGATCACGGCCGCGGAGGAGTCGGGAGCGGTGACGCTGCGCGTGACGAACGACGAGAGCGCGGCCCGCCTCAACTCCTCTTCCAAAGACAAGGGGGAGGCCGAGGAGCGCGTGCGCCTGAAGAAGGTCCCGACGCAGGGCGTGGAGATCTCATTCAAAGCGGAGTACCTGATCGAGGCCCTCAAGCGGATGAGCTCCGAGACCGTCGCCTTCTGGCTCGCCTCGCCGGAGAAGGCGGGCTTGCTTGAGCCTTCCGGGGATCGCCTGGCGCCGGACGACGAGGGATTCCTCTACGTCTGTATGCCCGTCCGCCAGACGAGCTCTGGCTAGCCGAGGCTCTTTCGCGCCGCGGCCAGACCGGCCGCGAGTGCCGTCCCAAGCGCCAGCACGTTAGGCCCGCCGCCTTGGGCGAAGCTCCGGCTGCCTCCCCCGCTACCTCCCAGCGCGGTGGCCATGGCGCGTACGAGCGCGCCGGCATCGACTGAGTCTTGCCCCTTGCTGGCCTTGGCGACGCTGATCCCGCGGCCCCCCGCCTCTCCCACGAGAAGCACGACCGCCGGACGGGCCTCTTCTTCCACGAGGTCTGCGAGGCGCTTGAGGGCTTCTGCGGCGAGGTCGACCCGGGCAGCGACGAGGGTCGTCTCGCCCACCTTCTCCGCGCCACGCACCAACTCGTCCCGCCGCCGTAGGAGCGCCTCCCCGGTCAGGCGCTCGACCTCTTTGCGCGCCCCGTGGAGCTCACTGCGGAGACGCGCGAGGCCAGCCACAGCGTCATCACCGAGATCAGCTCTCAGTGCCCCGAGGAGCCCCTCCTCCCGGCGTAGGCGGGCGAGGAGGCTCTCCCCCGTGACCGCGCGGATCCGTCGTGTCCCGGCGGCGACGCCCTCTTCGCTCACAACCTTCACCAGACCGATCTCGCCGCTACGGGAGACGTGCGTCCCGCCGCACAGCTCGCGGCTGACATCGCCGACCGAGACGACGCGCACGAGTTCCTTTCCCCGGTACTCCTCCTCAAAGTGAGCCAACGCGCCCGCCGCCTTCGCCTTCTCGAGGGTCAACTCCTTCGTCTCCACCGCGAGGTCGGCGAGGATCGCCTGATTCGCGAGGTCTTCCACCCGGCGGATCTCCTCGGGTGTGAGCGCCTCGAAGTGGGAGAAGTCGAACCGCAGTTCCTCGTCCGTGACGTACGAGCCAGCCTGGATGACGTGTTCTCCGGCGACCTGACGCAGGGCGGCGTGCAGGAGATGGGTCGCGGTGTGGTTGCGCGCGATGCGCTTCCTGCGGTCGACGTCAACGGACAATCGGATGACGTCGCCGACCCGGAAGTCCCCCTCGAGGACCTTGATCCGGTGCTGGAAAGCCCTGTACGGGTTCTTCTGCACATCGACAACCTGACCCTTCCCGGCACGAGTGAGGTTCTCGATCGTACCGACGTCAGCGATCTGGCCCCCTGACTCGGCGTAGAAGGGGCTCTTCTCCGCGACGACAGCAAGTTCCTGGTCCCCTTTCTCCTGGATGTCGACGATCCTCGCCTCGGCCTCGATCCCGTCGTAGCCGAGAAAGTCCGTCGGTTCCCGCCAAGCACGGATGACAGTCGCGTCGGCTCGAAGGCTCGCCTCTGCGCCGACGGCGGCCTCGGCGGTCACCCCCCGCGACCTCTCTCGCTGCCCGGCCATCGCCTTCTCGAACCCCGGCCGATCGACCGAGACACCGCTCTCGCCCGCGATCTCCTCAGTCATCTCGAACGGGAAGCCGTAGGTATCGTAGAGCTCAAAGGCCGTCTCTCCAGGAAGCGTCTTCCGGCGGCCGAGCCCCTCCAGCGCGGCGTGAAGGCGCTGCTCCCCTGAGCGCAAGGTCTTGCGGAAGGTCTCCTCCTCGCGCGAGATGATCTTCTTGGCCATCGGCCGCGCAGCCACCGTCTCTGGGTAGACCTCACCCAGTGAGGCCACAACTGGCTCGATTAGGCTCACCAGAGTGCGCTCGGGAAGCTCGAGCTTCTCGCCGGCCCTGACGGCCCGCCTCAGGATCCGACGCAGGACGTAGCCCTGCTTCTCGTTCGCCGGGAAGACCCCGTCTGAGATGAGCATGACCGACCCGCGGATGTGATCGGCAATGACGTTCCGATGGAGACGGCCATCGAGACCGATCGGCTGCGGAGAGGCCTGCTCGATCGCCTCGATGATCGAACGGAAGAGGTCGATCTCGAAGTCGGTCGAGACACCCTGCAGCACGGCGGACGTGCGCTCAAGGCCCATCCCTGTGTCGATGTTCTTCTTCTTGAGCGGGACGAGGCTTCCGTCCTCGCGGGCGTCGTGCTGCATGAAGACAAGATTCCAGATCTCGGAGAATCGATTGCACGAACAGGCAACGCCCGCGCAGTCGGGTCCACAGGCCTTTTCTCTCCCCCAGTCGTAGAAGATCTCGCTGTCTGGTCCGCACGGACCGCTCGCTCCGACTGGTCCCCACCAGTTGTGTTCCTTGCCAAGACGGACGATACGCGCCGGAGGGATTCCAATCGTGTCCTTCCAGATGGCGTAGGCCTCGTCGTCCTCCTCGTACACCGAAACCCACAGCCGCTCCTTGGGGATCGAGAGCTCTTGAGTGACGAACTCCCAGGCGAGCTCGATCGCCCCTTCCGTGAAGTAGTCCCCGAACGAGAAGTTCCCCAGCATCTCGAAGAACGTGTGGTGAAAGGCCGTCTTCCCGACGTTCTCGATGTCAGTCGTGCGGAAACACTTCTGGCAGGTCGTGGCTCTTCGGAAGCTCGGCTCGGCGCGACCCCAGAAGAAGTCCTTGAACTGGACCATGCCCGCAGATGTGAACAGGAGCGTTGGGTCCTTGGGGACGAGGGACGAGCTGGGAAGCAGCTTGTGCCCGCGCTCAACGAAGTAGTCGAGGAAGAGTCGGCGAAGTTGGTCAGTCCGCACTGGAATCCCCCCTGGCAGAAGTCGGAGAGCTATTCTAGGCCGCCCCGGCCGCCGATCAACCTCGCGCAGGTGGCTGAGGGCGCACCGCACGTCGCGGCCGCTCGACCGGTCGTGTGCGGCCTGGCGCTCTGTCCCCGCACCAGCATGTCTGCACTGGCGTCCCTAGCCTCACGGAACCCTGGACTAGACGCGTCCGTGGTAGCGCGGATCGAGGGCATCGCGGAGACCGTCGCCAACGAAGTTCGCGCACAGGACGGTGAGGAAGATGAAGAGCCCCGGGAAGAACGCGATGTAGACGCCGTTGGGATAGTAGAGGAACTCCTGGGCTCGGCTCAGCATGTTCCCCCACGAGACGGCCGGAGGCTGGATGCCGAGTCCGAGGAACGAGAGTCCCGATTCGATCAGAATCGCCTCGCCCGTCATCAATGTCGCCTGAACGATCATCACCGAGGCCGCGTTGGGGAGAAGGTGCCGAAACACGATTCTCCAGCTCGGAGCGCCCACCGCCCTCGCCGCCTCGACGAACTCGCGCTCACGCAGGCTGAGGATCTGGCCGCGAACCAGGCGTGCGGTGCTCATCCAGGAGAGCGCGATGATGACAACCACGATGACAACGATGCTCTTTGAGCCGCCCAGGAGGTCGCTGAGGGTGGCGGCCAACTTCACCTGTGGGTTCGCCAGAAGGCCGACGAGGATCAGGAGAAGAGGAAGCTGAGGGATGGAAAGCATGATCTCGATGAAGCGGCTCGCAATCGCGTCCGGGAGCCTTCCCCAGTACCCGGCCACCGCCCCAACCAGGCCGCCAATCAGCGTGGAGACAATCGCCGCCACGAAACCGACCAGAAGGGAGACCCTCCCTCCCTGGAGCACCCGCGCGAGGATGTCGCGGCCCAGGTCGTCCGTCCCAAAGGGATGCGCCCCGCATCGCCACCAGAGAATCCGCGGCCGAACGCACTGCCCGACCAGGGCAGGATCGTCCGGCACCGAGAACGACGGGGCGCTGAACATGGCCTTCCGGTTCTGCCGCGAGTAGTCGTACGGCGTGAGCCACGGGGCGGCGATCGCGCCCAGGAGGAGGAAGAGGAGGACGGCCCCACCGATCATCGCCAGCCTGTGCCGGCGGAAGCGCCGCCATGCGAAGGACCAGTACGAGTAGCCCCGCTGTGGCCTCGGCTCCGAGGAAGGAGCGGAAGGCTCAGGCTCTGCGGCCAGCCTAATCATAGCGGATGCGCGGGTCCGCCACCGCGTAGGCAAGATCGGCGAGCAGGTTGAAGGCCACCACCAAGAGAGAAATGAACATGAGCGAGACCATCGCGACGTTGAAGTCGTTCACCAGAATCGCGTTGAAGATCGCCCGCCCCATTCCCGGCCAGTTGAACACCGTCTCCGTGAGGATCGCTCCCGAGAAGAGGAGGGGGACGCTCAGGCCCATGAGCGTGATCAGGGGGAGAATCGCGTTCCGTACGGCGTGGTGGTACGTGACCCGCCGCTCCGCAAGGCCCTTCGCGCGGGCCGTGACGATGTAGTCGAGGTTGATCACCTCTAGCATGGAACTGCGCATGAAACGCGTCCACTGCGCCAACTGGAGCGATGAGAGGGCCGTCACGGGCAGGATCAGGTGTCGGAGCCTGTCCCCGAGAACCGCCCACCCGCCCGTGATGCCCGGGGTAGTCATCCCCCCCGCCGGGAGGAAGCCGTGCAGTAGAACGGCAAAGACGTAGATCAACATGATCCCAAGCCAGAAAATGGGCAGAGACACCCCAATGAAGTTGACGACGGTCACCCCGTAATCGAGCAGGCTGTGCTGACGCAGCGCGGACAAAACTCCCATGGGCACCGCGACGAAGAACGCGAGCAAGAGTGAGATCCCCGAAAGCAACAGGGTGTTCGGCAGCCGGTACTGGAAGACGTACGCCGCCGCCGGCCGCCCGAACTGCCGTGAGGGGCCGAAGTCGCCCTGAATCGCCCGCCCTAGCCACCGCCAGTACCGTACATACCACGGCCGGTCGAGCCCGTAGAACGTGCGCAGGCGATCGTAGTCCTGTTGGGTGAAGCCCGGGTTGCCTCGCCTCATCTCGTCGATGGGGTCTCCCGGCTTGAGGGCAAGCAGCCCGTACAGGATCAGGGAGATCACGAACAGCGTTGGGATCACCTGGAGGAGTCGCCGGGCAAGATACGTGAACATGTCTATCCCACACTAGACGCTGGGGGCGAGGTCAGCCCTCACCCCCAGCGAACAAGCCGTCCGGTTCGAGCGTCAGCTAGCGAACGGCCACCGCGCCGTTCTGCTGCCAACCCCACTCCCACGCGTTCCAGAACTGACCCCGCGCAACGGGCGTCCCCTTCGTGTAGTTGACGAGACCGGCCATCTTCGTGACCGTCTCCGCCCGCTCGTACAGCGGGACCGTCGGGAGCTCGTCGTTGTAGATCTTCTGCATCGCCACGAGGATCGGCACCCGCTTCGCCGCGTCGAACTCCTTCAGGGCCGCGGCCCGCAGCGCGTCGAACTGGGGATTGTTCCAGCCCGTGATGTCCGAACCTCCAAAGCCGTTCTCTGCGAGTGGAACGTTCTCCAGGAGGGGATCCGCCGGACTCTCGAGCAGGTCGTTCGCCCACAGCTCGTTCGAAAGCGGGTCCGCAGGAGCCTGACCGATCCCGCCGCCCTCAGCGTATTCCATGATCCCGCGCCAGGTGCATTCCGAGGCGTGGTTCATGTATTCCGTGCTGAACATGACGTCTGCGGGGATGTTCTCCACCTCAAGCTTGATCCCCACGTCCTTGAGGAACTCCTGGAGGATCTCGCCCGTCCGCACGCGGAACCCGGCCGTCGTCGCCACCCAGTGCATGACGAACTTGACCGTGCGACCGTCAGCGGTCGTGCGCTCCAGCCAGCCGTCGTTATCGCTGTCCGCCCAGCCGAGCGCCGCGAGCTGAGCCTTGGCCGCCTCCGGATCGTACGGCCACGCGTTCAGGGTGTCGTCGAAGCCGACGTCCCCGCGAATCATGAACGAGTTCGAGAGGATCGACCCCGGATAGACCGTCCGGCCGAGATCCTCGCGATCGATGGCCTGGCAGATCGCTTGCCGCGTCCGCTTGTCGCCCAGGAGGAGGTCCGCCGCGGCCGTGCACTGCGAGTACAGGTTGAAGTTTAGCTTCTCAATGAAACCGGATGGAGTCGTCTCGACGACGGCCCGGGCGCCGAGCTGAGCCCGCAGTACGGCGGGGTCAAGACCGGCAAGGCAGATGTCGTCCGCCGCCTCGATCTCCCCGGCGAGAATCCCGGAGACGAGCGTGGCCTGGTTGATGATGAAGCGGACCGTGACCTCCTTGAGGTAGTTCGCCTCCGGGCCAGGCGCCTTCAGGAAGAAGTCCGCGCGGCGGCTGAACCGCATGAACTGATTGATCTGCCACTCTTCGAACTTAAACGCGCCACTCCCAACCACGGCGCCAGTGCCCGTAGAAGCCGGAGCTCCCAGGAACTGTCCCGCCACGATGTCTCCCGCCTTGTCGGGTGTGGCACGAACCTGCTCCATGACCTTGCGGTAGATCGGCTCCCAAATATGCTTGGGAGCGATGTCGTAGAAGCGCGCCAGGCCAATCGATCCGCCGATGCTCGCGTAGAAGAGGTTCGGCGTCTTGTAGACGATCCAAAAGGTCTTGTCGTCGACCTTCTTGATCTCCTGGATCAGACCGGAGAAGGCTACTGTCGTGACCGGGATCTCTTGCGTCTGCTGCACCTCGTAGGTGAACAGCACGTCATCCGTCGTGATGGGCTTTCCATCGCTCCAGTAGGCATCGCTCCGGATGGTCCAGAGCACCTCCTGCCGAATCAACGCGCCAGACTGATCGTAGAACACGAGCAGGCGGCCATTCGTGGCCGTCGGAATCTCCGTGGCCAGACCGGGTTTCAAGTCCCCCTTCGAGTCGAAGTAGGTCAGGCCGATATTGAAGATCCCCAGGACGTTCTCCTTGGTGTCTGCCGCGCCCTCCCAAGGGCACAGGTTCGAGGGCTCTTGCGTCGCGCCAATGACCAGGTTGTTCGAGGTGGGGCTCGCCCACGCCACGGCGCCGAACAGAAACGCGACACCCAGTACCAATAGTGACACTCTCCGCAACACGTCACACCTCCCTTTACCTTGCTCGCCCCAGACTCAAGGGCTTCACTCCCCGTTGGTGAAGTCGACGTGATCGCCGATTTCACCTCCCTCTGCACATCTTTACTGATACTGAGCATAGGCGCCCTTCCCTCCTTTGTCAACTGCGAAAACCCCGCGCCCAAAAGGAGCGCTTGGTCGGCGAAGGAGCGGCAATGCCCGTGCCGCCTCAGCCCGGGCAGATCGAGCAGGCTATTCCTCTTCCCACCCACGTCGGCTCGTCAGGGCGACCGCCGTCGGAGCACTCCATCCTGGGGTGATGGGTGGGGATCGACGGCGGAAACCCAAAGCGGGAGGGGGTCCGTGGGCGGCCTTGTGGGTAGATGGGGGCGGCGGGCGCGTCGCCGGGGGACACGGGCGTCCTTGTTGTCCGTCCGAGAACGGAGGACTATACTGGCTGTTCCGGTAAGGAGGAACGTTGGTGCTGATCGAAGACGTTGTGGCACGAGAGATCCTCGATTCCCGCGGGGATCCGACGATCGAGGTCGATGTGTACCTGGAGGATGGAACGGTCGGCCGCGCGGCTGTCCCGTCCGGGGCCTCCAAGGGAACCTACGAGGCACTTGAGTTGCGGGACGGGGATCCAAAGAGGTTCCACGGGCGCGGGGTGGAACAGGCCGTGCGCAACGTCCTTGAGGAAATAGCACCGGTCCTCGTCGGCCTCGATGCCTTGGCCCAAGACAAGATCGACCGCCTCCTGATCGAGCTCGATGGGACCCCGAACAAGAGCCGACTTGGCGCGAATGCGCTCCTCGGCGTCTCCCTCGCCACGGCTCGCGCGGTGGCGGAGAGCCTCGACCTCCCCTTCTTCCGCTACCTTTCCGGAGCGAGGGAGCCCCTGCTTCCCGTGCCGATGATGAACGTCTTGAACGGCGGAGCCCACGCGGACAACAACGTCGACATTCAGGAATTCATGATCGTCCCGATCGGCGCCTCGTGCATGCGCGATGCGGTCCGCTCTTGTTCCGAGGTCTTCCACACCCTGAAGGGGATCCTCAAGGAGATGGGACTCTCCACGTCGGTCGGGGACGAAGGGGGATTCGCCCCCAACCTCTCGGGGAACGAGGACGCGCTCGGGCTCCTCGTGAAGGCCATCGAGAAGACCGGATACCGTCCCGGTCTGGACGTGGCCCTGGCCATCGACGCCGCCGCCACGAGTTTCCGGAACACCAGTTACCGCCTCACGGTGCACGGCAAGAAGGCGGAGTTCTCCGCCTCCGATCTGATCGACGTGTACGAGAAGTGGGTCTCTGCCTATCCCATCGTGTCCATCGAGGACGGCCTGGCCGAGGACGACGAGCCGGGATGGAAGCAGTTGACCGAGCGGCTGGGGGAGAAGGTGCAGATCGTCGGGGACGACATCTTCGTCACCAACCCCGAGCGGCTCTCGCACGGCATCGACGCGGGGATCGCCAACTCCATCCTTATCAAGCTGAACCAGATCGGCACGCTGACGGAGACGCTGGAGACGATGGAGCTGGCACACTTCGCCGGATACACCTGTGTCGTATCCCACCGCTCCGGCGAGACCGAAGACACCTCGATCGCCGACCTGGCCGTGGGAACGGCGTGCGGCCAGCTGAAGAGCGGATCGATCTCGCGCAGCGAGCGCGTCGCTAAGTACAACCAACTCCTGCGAATCGAGGAGGAATTCGAACTCGAACTGGCCTCCTGGCCAGATCGCTACCGGCCCTAGACGAACGCGGCGCAAGAAGTGAGGTGAGGGGTGCGAACGAGCAGTCGCGGTCGCGCGATCGTCCGTCGCGTGAAGGATCGCCTGAGGGCGCTGCGCATCAAGCCATTTGCTTTGGTCGTCATCCTCGGGGCGTGTCTCCTCGTCTCGCTGTATCTCGTGCGCTTCGCCACGATAGCGCATCTCAGGCAAGACGTCTCCCATCTAGCACAACAGGAACGCCAGGCGCTCGTTGCCCAGGAGGAATGGCGGGACCGGCTCGATCAGAAGGACAATCCCGAGGCTATTGAAGACCTCGCCAGAAGGCTCCTCGGGCTGGTCATGCCGGGCGAGGAGAAGGTCATCTTCATCGAAGGGAAGTGACGGAGTTGCCCGACACGTTCGTTCATCTCCACACGCACTCCGAGTACAGCATCCTCGATTCTTCCTGCAAGATCCCCTCGCTCCTCGACCGTGCCGCCTCGTGCGGGATGAGCGCCCTGGCTCTCACGGACCACGGCGTGATGTGCGGGGCGATCAAGTTCTATCGGGAGGCAAAGCGACGAGGGATCAAGCCGCTTCTCGGATCCGAGGTCTACGTCGCCCCGGGCAGCCGGCACGAGCGGAGAGCCCTGGAGGGCGAGCGGTATCATCACCTGGTTCTGTTGGCGAAGGATGCCGAGGGGTATCAGAACCTCCTCCAGCTGGTCAGCCTCGGCCACACCGAGGGCTTCTACTACAAGCCGCGAGTGGACTGGGAACTGCTCGAGCGCTTCCACGGGGGACTCGTCGCTCTCTCCGCATGCGAGAGCGGCCAGATCCCACGCCTGCTCCTGGCCGGCCGCGAGTCGGAGGCCGCGGCCGTGGCGACCAAGCACGGCCGCCTCTTCGGAGAGGGAAGCTACTTCCTTGAGATCCAGGATCACGGAACGGAACAGGGCAAACGCTTGCGCGAACGTCTCGTCGGACTCGCCCGTTCTCTGGGACTCCCGCTGGTAGCGACCAACGACATCCACTACCTGGCTCCCGAAGACCGGCTGGCGCACGAAGTCATCCTCAACATCAAAGCGAACAAGAAACTGGCCGACCCGGACCGGATGACCTTCGACGGAGATGGGTACCACTTCCGAACCTCACAGGAAATGGCCGAGCTGTTCGCCGACCTCCCAGAGGCGCTGGAGAACACGAAGCGCATCGCCGACTCCTGCAACCTTGAGCTTGAGTTCGGAGTGAACCTCGTTCCCCCGTTCCCGCTGCCGAGCGGGACGAGCGCCAACGAGTACCTGCGGCAGCTGGCCTACTCTGGTGCGCAAGAACGCTACGGAGAGCTAACGCCACCGGTAAGAGAGCGCCTCGACTACGAGCTCTCCGTGATCGAGCGGACGAACTACGCCACCTACTTCCTGATCGTGTGGGACTTCATTCGCTATGCGCGCGAGAACAAGATCCCCGTGGGGCCCGGCCGTGGCTCGGCCGCGGGGAGCCTCGTGTCTTACGCCCTGGCCATCACGCGCGTCGACCCCCTGAAGTACAACCTGATCTTCGAACGGTTTCTCAATCCCGATCGGGTCAGCATGCCCGACTTCGACATCGACTTCTGCATCAAGGGTCGCGACCGCGTGATCGCCTACGTTCGCGAGAAGTACGGCGGCCAAGGTTCTGGAGCCAGAACGGCTCAGATCGCCACGTTCGACCGCATGGCCGCACGGAGCGTGGTCCGCGACGTGGGCCGTGTCCTGGGGGCGGCCTACGGAAAGACCGATCGGCTGGCGAAGCTCATCCCGGTTGGCTCCCAACTCCAGGCGGCCGTCGATCAGGTCCCGGAGCTGCGGTCGCTCTACGAAACCGACGAAGAAGTGAAGCGGATCGTCGACATCGGACGCCGCCTGGAGGGACTCACACGCAGCACCGCGACCCACGCTGCAGGGGTCGTCATCTCCGCGGAGGAGCTCGTGGCGCGTGTTCCCCTGATGCGTCTCTCCACCGGAGAGGTGGTGACGCAGTTTGACATGGGGGATGTGGAGGCGGTGGGGCTCCTGAAGTTCGACTTCCTCGGGCTGCGCAACCTCACTCTGGTGGCAGAGGCCCTCACCTGCCTACAAGAGCGGGCCGGAGTCGTGGTCGATCTCGATTCGGTCCCCCTCGATGACGAGAAGACGTTCCGCCTCATCCAGGAGGGCCGCACCGCGGGGGTCTTCCAGCTCGAGGGCTCCGGCGTGACCGGCCTCATCCGCCAGGTCAAGCCGCACCGCTTCGAGGACCTGGTCGCCCTCCTCGCCCTGTATCGCCCCGGTCCCCTGGAGAGCGGCATGACCGACGACTACGTGAGACGCCGCGCCGGACGCGTGCCCGTCACGTACCCTCATCCGAGCCTGAAGGAGGTCCTCGAGGACACCTACGGCCTGCCCATCTACCAGGACCAGGTGATGCTGATCGCCCAGAAGCTCGCGGGCTTCACGCTTGCCGAGGCAGACACCCTGCGCAAGGCGATGGGGAAGAAGAAGAAGGAGATCATGGACAGCCTGCGCGAGAAGTTCGTCGCCGGGTGCTTGGCCAATCGCATCGCCAAGGACTTGGCGGAGCGCACCTTCGGCGACCTAGAGAAGTTCGCGCGCTACGGGTTCAACAAATCGCACGCCACAGCCTACGCCTTCATCTCCTACTGGACGGCCTATCTCAAGGCGAACTACCCCACTCACTTCATGGCGAGCCTGCTCGGGAGCGTCCAGGGAGACACGGACAAGGTCGCCGAGTACATCGGCGAGTGCCACGAGATGGGGATCGAGGTCCTCCCGCCCGACATCAACGAAAGCGAACGCGACTTCACGCCAGTTGCTGAGCGACGGATCCGCTTCGGCCTAGGTGCGATCAAGCACGCCGGAGACGCGGCGATCGCCTCCATCCTTGCCGCCCGCAAGAGCGGGAAGTTCAGCTCCTTCTTCGACCTCTGCCGGCGGGTGAGCAGCGAGGGGGTCGATCGGGAGGCGCTCGAGGCCCTGATCAAGACGGGAACCTTCGACGGGCTGGGCACCACGCGACGTGGACTCCTGCTGAGGCTCTCCGAGGGCCTGGAGCGCATCCAGCTCTCCCGGGCGGAGCGTGAGAGCGGCCAGGCTTCCTTCTTCGACGGCACGGAGGCGCCGCCCCCGGAGCCCGCGTTCGCCAAGGAGGAGTTTTCGAAGTCCGAGCTCCTAACCTTCGAGAAGGAACTCTTGGGTCTCTACGTGAGTGCGCACCCGCTCGACGCTCACCGCGACCGCCTTTCACTCTTCTGCACGCCGCTCACTCAGGCCGGTTCGATCGAGGAGGGGGGACACGCGACCGTGGGAGGCCGAGTGAAGAAGCTGCGCAAGATCCCGACCAAGAATGGGTCCCAGATGGCCTTTCTCACCCTGGAGGACGGAACGGGCGAGGTCGAGGTGACGGTGTTCCCCAAGGCCCTGGAGACCGCGTTCGGCCTGCTCGAAGAGGATCGTCTGCTCGGCCTCTCCCTCTCCGCCGGCGAGCGGAACGGAAAGCAGAACTTCATTGCCGAAGAGATCTTTCCCCTAGAGGAGATCGCCCGCCACGCCCATTTCTCTGTCTCCGTGACGCTGAAGGAAACGGAGGTCGACCGGGACCGGCTCGCCGAGCTGGCCTGTGTGCTTAGGGCATACCGTGGGGAGGTCCCGCTTCTCGTGCGGATCGAGGACGAAGCGGGCTCGCTCGAGGTCGCGGCCGGGAGGACCTACGGGGTGGATCCCTCGCTGGAATTGAAGGCAAGGCTCGAGGCGCTGCTCGGATCCGATCGAGTCCTCTTCAGGTGCGCGGGACGCCGATGAGGATCTCACTGCGCGGGGGGCTGCGCTGGCTGTACCCTGGAATGCGCATCAAGCGCTGGGGACTGCTTGTGCTCTGCTCGACTGCACTCCTGGTCATGGTCCTCCTCGTGGTACTGGGCAAGGACAAGATCCACCTGCTCTACGAGCTTGTTCCGAAAGAGAGCGTGCCTCGCGAGACGATCATCGCCTTGGTCTTCATTCTAGGCATCGCCGGGTTCACCCTGGGGATCTCACGGCTCGTCCGGTCCATCGCCCGCGGCGTGGCCCCGGGAAGCGAGGAGAAGACGACCGACCTCATCTTCCGCACGCGCATCCTGGAACGGGGGCCGCGCGTCGTCGCCCTGGGAGGAGGGACCGGCCTTTCCACCCTCCTGCGCGGCTTGAAGGAGACCACGTCAAACATCACCGCGGTGGTGACCATGACGGACGACGGCGGGAGTTCCGGGAGGCTGCGCGCAGAGCTGGACGTGCTGCCACCCGGAGACGTCCGCAACTGCATCCTGGCGCTGGCCGAGGACGAGGCGCGCATGGAGCGTCTCTTCCAACACCGGTTCCGCGGGGCAGGCGAGCTCGACGGCCACTCCGTGGGCAACCTCCTTCTCGTCGGCCTGGAGCAGGCAACCGGCGGGTTCGATCGCGCCATCGAGGAGATGAGCCACATCCTGAATGTGCGCGGCCGTGTCCTTCCTGCGACCCTTACCCGGACTCAGCTTGTCGCCAGGATGGAGGACGGAGAGTGGGTGGAGGGCGAGACCCGGGTGGCGCACGACCCCCGCCGGATCCGGCAGATCAGACTCTCCGCACTGGCCGTCCCGCCCCACCCGGAGGTCCTGGAGGCGATCGAACGGGCCGAGCTCCTTCTCCTGGGTCCGGGGAGCCTCTACACCAGCCTCATTCCCAATCTCTTGGTCGAGGGGATCTCACAGGCCCTGGAGAAGGCGACGTGTGAGAAGATGTACGTGGCAAACCTGATGACCGAGCACTGCGAGACGGACGGGTTCACGCTGCGCCACCACCTAGAGGTCCTGAACGAGTACGTCCCTCTACGCTCGTTTTCGAGCGTCCTCATCAACACGACCCCCCCGGTCGAGCGCCTCCTCCGAAGCTACCGCGAGGAGAGAGCGGAGCCGGTCAAAGATGACCTCAAGGACGGGAACGAGTACGGACTCGAGGCCATTCGCGAGGACCTCCTCGGCACGATCGAGCTCGAGGGCAAGCTCACGGTGAAGCACGATCCGCACAAGCTGGCGCGCGCGATCGTCCGGCACTCGCGCGCCTTCTCCAGACGGATGATCACCCCTTCACCACGGCAAGCGGACGAAGCCGCGCCACCGGCTGATTGACCCCGGCGTCCGTGGCCGCCTGGACCACACGCTCCACGTCCTTGTACGCTCCGGGCGCCTCCTCGGCGACGCCACGCAGGTTGTGCGCTCGCAGGAGGATCCCGTCGCTAGCCATCGAGGCCTTCACGTCTTCGCCCCAGTACTTGGCCGCGGCCTTCTTGCGGGACAGAGCGCGCCCCGCACCATGGATCCCGCTCCCGAAGGCCTTCTCCATCCCGACCTGGGTTCCGCGCATTACGTACGAGACCGTCCCCATCGTCCCTCCGACGAGCGTCGGATGGCCGACGGCGCGGTACGCTTCAGGCGACTCCTCTCTTCCCGCAGAGAAAGCACGCGTCGAGCCCTTGCGATGGACGAGGAGCTGGCGGCTCTGGCCGTCGACGACATGGCGCTCGACCTTGGCGTTGTTGTGGCCGATGTCGTACACGGTCCTCACCTCCGCCGCCGCAAGTCCTAGGACGCGATGAAGCGACGTGCGGACCAGGTGCGCGATCATCTGCCGATTAGCAAAGGCACAGTTCGATCCGCAGGCGACCGCGGCGAGATAGCGCTGTCCCTCGTCGCTTGAGATGGGCGCGCAGACGAGCTCTCTTTCCCGGACGGGAATGGCGTAGCGCCGGCTCGCCTCCTCCATCACCTTGAGGTAGTCCTGGCCGATCTGGTGACCGAGGGCGCGCGAACCGGTGTGGACTGCAACCACGATCTGCCCTGCGAAGAGGCCGTACGCAGAGGCGGCTCGAGGATCGAGGATCGTTTCCACCGTCTGCACTTCCAGATAGTGATTCCCCGAGCCGAGCGTTCCCACCTGGCGGAACTCGCGTTGCTTGGCGAGCCGGCTCACCGCCGCGGGGTCGGCCCCCGGAATCCTGCCCCCCTCCTCGATGTAGGCGAGGTCCTCGTCCAAGCCGTAGCCAAGTTGGACGACGTAGGCGGCTCCCTGCTCGAGGAGCCGATCGATCTCCTCGACGGAGAGCCGCAACTCCCCCTCCGAGCCCAGCCCAGCCGGAACGGTTCCAAACAGGTCGTCCACCAGCCTTTCCAGGCGGGAAGAGACGTCCTTCGCCTCCAGGGGAGTCGCCAGAAGGCGAACGCCGCAGTTGATGTCGAACCCGACCCCGCCGACGACCGCCACGCCTTCCTCCAGGTCGAACGCCCCGACCCCGCCGATGGGGAAACCGTAGCCGGGATGGATGTCGGGAAGGGCGAGCGCGGCTCCGACGATCCCCGGCAGGCAGGCGACGTTCCGGAGCTGCCGGAGCGAGTTCCACTCCGTCTTCGCTGCGACGTCGGCCAACAGCTGTTCGACGGTCTCGGCGTCCGCGAAGAGCCGTCCCGGGACCCGCATGTCGCCGGTCTCAGGCAGGATCCACTCCGAGGCAGAAACCCTCTCCAGGCTCCACTCCCCACTCATGTCATCCCCTCACACGTCAACCACGCACTGGGCGACCCACTGATCCTTCTCCAAAACGACCCGCAGGCCCAAGTAGCTGATCCCCTTCACTTCGAGTTTGGTCGAGTGGCGCGTCGAGTCGAGACGCTCTCCCCACGCCTCGCCGTCGAGACGATGCCCGCCACCCTGCGGCACGATCGAGACGCAAAACCGCGAGAAGAAGAGGCCAGAGATGTCCTTCTCCGCAAGGAGAGCCGAGAGCCACTCGACCAGCAGGAGATCGAGCCGTACAGCGCTTCGCTCGATGCGCAGGCTTTCTCTGGGAGCGATCGCGTCAAGATCGACCATCAGGTTCCACATCGCCCGCGCGGCCTCGACGAACGCGTCCTCGGGAGTCTCCCCTATCCCGCGCAGCGCGACGTCCGCCGTGTGCTCCACGTACTCAAAGGGCACCGCCGCCTCCGAACGCCCGCGAGAAGAGCGGCGTGTAGCGCGAGCCATCCGGGCCGAGCACGCTCTCCATCAGGACGAGCCGGTCCGCGCGCAGCGCGCACACCGGCAGCGCTCCCAGGGAGCGGAAGGCCTTCTCGACCGACCCATCGTCGGGTCCCTTGAGGCGGGCGAGCGTGATGTGGGCGACCGTTTCCTTCCTCTCTTCGGGAAACCCCAGGTTGCCCAGCTCCCGGTTGAGCGCCGCCGAGAGCTCGGAGAACGCCGGCGGCGCGTCCCCTCCGGCCCACAGGACTCGCGGCCGCGCCGACGAGGGGAAGGCGCCCAGTCGATCGATCGAGAGGTCGAAGGGCAGGATCCCCTCGGTGATCTCGCGGCAGATCGTCTCCAGTTCGACCGTGAGCATCGGTTCGATCTCCCCGAGAAAGCGCATCGTCACGTGGAGGTTCTCCGGCCGGACCCACGCCGTAGGAACGCTCACGCTTCGCCGGAGGTCCTCGGAGACCTTGGCGAGCGCTTGCCGCAACCCTGGGTTGACCGGAATGCACAGAAAGGTTCGCATCTTCCCCTCCGGGGAGATCTTAACACAAACCACGCCCGCCCCAAGAGGACGAACCGTCCGCGCCGCCAGAGAAACGGGGGAGCGCCGGGCGCGCGGAGAAGGCGCCCTGACCGCAAGAGGGGGAAAGAGCCTGTGCGTGGCCCCATCGAAAGAAGGTGGCAGGCGCTTCACGAACGGCCAGCTCAGGCCAAGGAATCCTCTAACACCCGCAGAGGCAGGCTTACCGCTGCTCCCTTCCGGGCCTAACGGGGTTCACCCACATGCGCCGCAGAGGGCTCGACCCTCAACACCGCCTGTCCGAGGACGGACCCTACCGCCTTCCCCCTCAGGGAACCCTTCGGCTCCACTGTAGCGGGTTGTGGAATGCAGGGGACCGCTAGCCCCCCGCCTAGCACAGGCCTGGCGGAGGGGGCGGGATTTGAACCCGCGGTACCCGGTTGGGTACACCTGTTCTCCAGACAGGTGGCTTCGGCCGCTCACCCACCCCTCCGATCTGAAAGTCATTCTAGGCCCTGCGGATCGAGAGTGCAAGCCCAGAATCCCGAGCCGTGCGTCGTCTCTGCATGACCGCCAAACTGCTCCACGAAAAAGAAGAGGGGGAACGGTTCTCGGGAACTCCATCCGAGCCGGGTGTCCGTAGAGCCTTGACGGCTGCCCAGACGAAGGGTATCGTCTTACCAGTAAGACTCAAGGAGGAGCCCCATGCTCTCAGCGACGAAACTCTCCACGAAAGGCCAGGTCGTCATCCCAAAGGCGCTGCGCAAGAAGCTCGGCTTGGAGCCGGGAGATCCTCTCGTCATCGGGCTGAGCGGGGACCGCCTCGTCCTGCGCAAGGTGACGATGGCCGACCTGCTCGAGGAGTCGGCGAAGAACCGAGCCGACGGGAAGGTCCTCTCCCACGAGGAGACCTTCCGCGACCTCGTGTAGCGTGGCGGCACCATCGGGAGAGAACTGGACGCTTGTTTACGATCCCCGGGTTCGCAAGCGCCTGGAGAAGATTCGCGACCGGGCAGTGATCTGCCGCCTAGAGGAAGCCACTGCGCGTCTCGCTCTGTACCCTCGTTCGGGCAAGTCTCTCGAACACTATCCGAAGGTACGGAGCGAGCGGGTGGGAACGTCGGGCGGGGAGTACCGGATTCTCTACCAGCTCGACGAGGAGCAGCGCGAGGTGTTCGTCATCTTGATCGCCCCCCGCGATGAGGTGTACGAGCTCCTCGAGCGAAGAGAGGGATAGAGAAGACGAGGAGCGAGTCGAGCGGGCCGCTCCATTCCTTTCGCTCCGACCGGGCACAGTTTCACCGTGTAGTCAGCCGACCGGGCACACACGACCCCCGCGCAGCTCTTGCGCCATATCGGGCGATTGGCAAACGTCGAGGCCCGCGTGTGGGATCGAATGGCCGCCGATCTCAAGTGAGGCCTGGTCCGGTCATTAGAGGGGTATTCCAGACAACAACCCCACGAGAGACACCGCGCGCTTCGCCGGGCAAGAAGGAACCTTGCCTAGCAGCCTGTGTGACAACTGCCTGTTTGCCGGGTCGAGGTGCAGTTGAGTGGGCAATCGCCTGGCCAGCGCCAGGGATTCGCTCCCCCGTGAGCGGGCAGTCTCCGCCCACTGCCTGTGTTAGAGTCCACGGATGTGGTGTACGGGGGTAGAGCGCTCAAGGGGACTTGAGGAAGGTGACCATCGCCTCGATCTTCGGTTAAGGCAAACAGAGCCGACGTAGGTCGGCGCCGAGGAGGAAGCGAT
>Ga0315278_10001485_pt1 | contig 20596 bp, 1 predicted proteins | sample YL17G06_0_MG_FD_203880 | JGI IMG/M metagenome (GOLD analysis project Ga0315278, IMG submission 203880) | Sediment microbial communities from Yellowstone Lake, YNP, Wyoming, USA - YL17G06_0 | ecosystem: Environmental > Aquatic > Freshwater > Lake > Sediment | place: USA: Wyoming | collected... | reverse complement strand
TTTAGAGAATTGTTATTGCAAGTGAAAGATACTGTCATTGAGGCAGTTGAAAATCAAAACTACCCTGTGGAATTGTTACTTCAAAAATTAGGAATTCCATTTTCCAGGGATGATAACTTCCCGTTGTTTGATGTAGCAATTTTACTTGAAAATATTCAAGATAAAAGATATATCCAGTATATCAATCCAAATGTCTTTTTTAGTTTTTTGAAAACAGAAGAAGCTATAAAAGGAGTTATTGAATATAACTCGCAGTTATATAATAAGAAGACCATGGAAGGAATATTAATTCATTTTAGTCATCTTTTACGCGAGGTCCTTTTTGAAATAAATTTACCGGTGGAGGGTATGGATATACTGACACAAGAAGAGAAATTACGATTATTATCCGAATATAACGATGCAGGAATGGATTTTCCAGCCGATAAAACAATCCATGAGTTATTCGAGCGGCAAGTGGAAAAAACGCCGGGTAATATTGCAATCTCAGAGGTAGAGAGCAATTGTTCTCTGTCTTATAAAGAATTGAATGAAAAGACTAATCGATTGGCTTTTTTATTAAGAGAAAAGGGAATAAGTATTGGAAAGATAGTGGCTGTGATGGGAGAACGCTCACTTGAAATTGTAGTAGGTATACTGGGAACATTAAAAGCAGGAGCAGCCTATTTGCCATTGGATATCCAGAATCCTGCTGAAAGACTTAAGTTTATCCTGGAAGATAGCAGTGTTTATACAATCCTCTCACAAAAACATATAGTCGAAGAGTATAAGATTATTTTTGAATCAATTTCTGAAGAATACATTATTGTTATTGATGATGCACGCATTTATAAGGGAAAAGCGACCAATCCTTCTATTGAAAATACACCAATGGATATTGCTTATATCATATATACCTCCGGATCCACTGGCAGACCCAAAGGGGTACTGATAAAACACATGGCCCTTGTTAACTATATCAGTTGGGCAGCCAGGAAGTATGTAAAAGATGAAGCGGTAAATTTTCCATTCTATACATCTATTTCATTTGATTTGACTGTAACCTCGATATTTACACCCTTGTTAACCGGGAATGCCATCGTGGTATACGGTGGCAGGATTAGTGAGGACCTGGTTGGACGAATAGTAGATGACAATAAGGTCGAAGTAATAAAATTAACTCCCGCTCATTTAAATTTGATACGAGCTAAAAAAATAGAAATGAAGACCCCGGTAGTAAAACGTTTCATTGTTGGGGGAGAAATATTGGAGACTCAACTGGCATGTACGATCAGTGATAATTTTAATGGGAATATTGAAATTTACAATGAATATGGTCCTACGGAAGCCGCAGTGGGCTGCATGTTGTATAGATTTAATCATCAAAATATTAATAGAAGGTCTGTTCCAATAGGAATCCCGGCAGCTAATACTCAAATTTACCTGTTGGATAATGGTTTACAACCAGTGCCTATCGGCGCTGTTGGTGAAATATATATATCGGGGATTGGTGTTGCCGATGGATATTTAAACAGGGTTGAATTGACATCAGAAAAGTTCATGGTCAATCCATTTGTAAAAAGGGAGTTTATGTACAAAACCGGGGATATGGCCACCTGGTTGTTGGATGGTAATATCGAATTTTTGGGCCGAATGGATCACCAGGTAAAGATAAGGGGTTTTCGCATTGAATTGGGGGAAATAGAAAATCAAATACTAAGTTATGAAGGGATAAAAGAGGCGGTCGTAATCATAAGGGAAGAATTCTTAGAGCACTCCGATGGTATTCAAATCGCGGATAAAACCCTTTGCGCCTATATTGTTTTAGAAAAAGAATTGGCTATTTCCGTGTTAAGAGAGTATTTATCCGGTAAATTGCCCGATTATATGATCCCAACTCATTTTGTAAAAATAGCGACTGTCCCATTAACACACAATGGGAAAATAGACATAAATGCGCTGCCCCGTCCGGAAATAAAGTCAGCGGCAGAGTATATCGCGCCGCAGAATCCGTATGAAGAGAAGATAGTTGAAATATGGTCAAACATTTTAAGGGTGGAAAGAAATGTAGTAGGTATTGATTCTGATTTTTTTGAGATGGGCGGAAATTCATTGAAAGCGACGATTGCGATTGACAAAATTCATAAAGTCTTTAATCTAAAAGTACCATTGGTGGAGTTTTTTAATAGGGCGACAGCAAGGAGCTTGGCGGAATTAATGAAAGAGTTGAATGAGGATTGTTTTTCTCCGATAGAACCATCAGAGGAAAAGGGAAATTATAAATTGTCCTCCTCCCAAAAGCGGCTTTATATATTGCAGCAGATGGACTTAGATGGCACAAGTTACAATGTGCCCAACAATACGTTGTTGGAAGGGAAATTGAATTTAGAGAAGCTGGAGAACGTTTTTATTAAGTTAATCGAACGGCATGAGAGTTTCCAAACTTCATTTGAAATGATAAACGGAGAGCCGATGCAGAAGATTCATAAAAATGTGGAATTCGCGATCCAGCACCTTGATGTTTCGCAAACAGAGGTCGAAGATACAGTTAAAAATTTCCTGAGACCATTTGATTTATCGAAAGCGCCTTTGCTGCGGGTGGGATTAGTAAAATTGGAAGAACAAAGGTACATTCTGATGGTGGATATGCATCATATTATTTCTGACGGGATCTCCATGAATATATTTATAAAAGAGTTTATGTTGTTGTATCGAGGAGAAAAATTGCCCCCATTAAGGCTCCAATACAGGGATTACGCGGAATGGAGGGAAAGTGAATCCCAGAGGGAAGCAGTTATACTGCAGAAAGGCTACTGGATGAAACAATTTGTTGGAGAATTACTGGTACTTGATTTACCCACAGATTTCAGGAGGCCGTTGGTTCAGAGTTTTGAAGGGAGCACCCTTGGGTTTAGGCTAAGCAGTGAGCAATTCCCCAGGTTAAAAGAGTTTGTGCAAGTAGAAGGAGTTACGTTGTTTATGGTTCTGTTGGCCGTATACAATATTTTTTTAGAAAAGTTAAGTAGCCGGGAGGAGATAATAGTTGGGACCCCTGTGGCTGGGAGAAGGCATGCAGACCTACAGGGGATAATCGGGATGTTTGTGAATACCCTGGCATTAAAGAACCATCCGGCAGGAGAAAAGACGTTTAAGGAGTTTGTAAAGGAGTTAAGGGAAAATACGTTAGAAGCATTTAGTAACCAGGATTATCAATACGAAGAGTTAGTAGAGCATGTTATGGTAAAAAGGGATGCTGGCCGGAACCCATTGTTTGATGTAATGTTTGCATTACAGAATAGTGAGCGTGTTGAAGTAGACATTGAGGGGATAAAATTAACGTCCTACACGAGGGAGCATCGAACATCGAAATTTGATTTGAACCTTGTAGGAGTTGAATTAGAAGATGGATTACTATTTACGTTTGAATACAGTACAAAACTCTTCAAAAGAGAGACGATCGAAAGATTTGTAAAATATCTGAAAGAGTTGGTAAATTGTGTAATTGGGGATCAGAATATAAGGATAGCGGACATCGAGATCATCCCGGGGGTGGAAAAGGAACAGATATTGTATGAATTTAATACCACCGTTTCGGGGTATCCAAAGGATAAGACGGTGCATTGTTTATTCGGTGAGCAGGTAGATAGGACACCTGATAAGGTTGCGGTGGTTTTGGGAGAGGAGAAGGTTACATATCGAGTGTTGAATGAGAGAGGGAATCAATTGGCCAGGAGATTAACAGCGAGGGGAGTGAGGGCCAATAGTATTGTTGGATTAATGGTGGACCGGTCGGTGGAAATGCTGATAGGGATTATGGGTATATTGAAATCAGGGGGGGCCTATCTACCGATAGAGGTGGATAACCCGGAAGAGAGAAAGGATTATATGGTTGTGGATTGTAATTCCAGGATAGCGATAATGCAGCAAAAATATTCGGGTGAATTGGAGTACATATCTGAAAAAATATATATTGAGGATGAAGATATCTATCGGGGTGAAACCGGTAACTTGGGAGAATTAAATACTTCGGGAGATTTAATTTATATAATTTATACGTCGGGTTCAACGGGTAAACCGAAAGGTGTGATGATAAGTCACTATAATGTAGTCAGGGTAGTAAAGGAAACAAATTATATTGAGTTAACGGGAGAAGATCGGGTGCTGCAGTTGTCCAATTATGCATTTGATGGCTCGGTATTTGATATATATGGGGCATTATTGAACGGGTCGCTGCTGGTTATGATAACGAAGGAACAAGTGTTGATATTGGAGAGTATGGCGGGGATACTTCTGGGGGAAAGGATAACGGTATTTTTTGTGACCACGGCGTTATTCAATATGTTGGTGGAACTGAATTTGGAATGTTTAAAAGGAATAAAGCGGGTATTATTTGGCGGGGAACGAGTATCGGTTGGGCATACCAAAAGGGCTTTTGAATATCTTGCTAAGGGTAAGATTGTTCATATGTATGGCCCGACGGAGACAACGGTATATTCGACCTATTATGTAATAGAAGAGATAGATGAGAGCCTAGGGACGGTGCCGATAGGGAGACCGCTGGCCAATACCAGTATATATATCCTGGATAGACATCTAAAACCGGTTCCATTGGGAACAGCAGGGGAGATATACGTAGGAGGAGATGGTCTGGCGAGGGGATATTTGAATGATGTATGGTTAACGAGAGATAGATTTATAGTTAATCCATTTGTTGAAGGTGAGAGATTGTATCGGACTGGGGATATAGGGAAGTGGTTGGTGGGAGGAATTATAGAATTTATAGGTAGGTTGGACCACCAGGTGAAGTTGAGGGGATTTCGAGTGGAATTAGGAGAAATAGAGAGCCGGTTATTGGAGATAGCAGATATAAAAGAAGCGGTGGTAATAATATTGGGAGGAAGTATAGAAGACGATAAGGGTGGCGAAAAATCGTTATGTGCATATTATTTAGCAGCGCAGGAGTACGAGATTTCAGAACTGAGAGATATATTGGCCCAGAGTCTGCCGAGTTATATGATCCCGTCGTATTTTATAAGGTTAGATCGAATTCCATTAACGGCTAATGGTAAGGTAGATATGAAGGCGCTGCCGCGGCCGGAGTTAAAGCCAGGTGGGGATTATGTGGCGCCGCGTAATATGCTGGAGGAGAGGTTGGTTGAAATATGGTCGGAAGTATTGGGGGTAGAAAAAAGTCTAATTGGTATCGATGCTAACTTTTTTGAATTGGGCGGGCATTCGTTAAAGACAATGTCGGTAGTGTCGAATATTCACAAGACGTTGGGTAAAAAGATAGCGTTGGTAGAGGTTTTTAAACACCAGACCATCAGGGAACTGTCGAAATATATAGGTGAGACCAAAGAGATAAAATTTGCAGACATAAATCCTGTAGAAAAAAAACAATATTATGCCCTGTCCTCAGCTCAGAAGCGGCTGTATTTTCTTCAACAATTAGATTTGAGCAGCATCAGTTACAATATGCCATGGGTATTTCCTCTTGGCAAAGGGATAGAAAAAAATAAACTTGAGTCGACATTAACGCAATTAATAGCCAGGCATGAGAGTCTAAGGACATCTTTTGTAACAGTGAATGAAGGGGTGGTTCAGAAAATCCACCCACCGGAGACCATTGCTTTTTCTCTTGATTATTATGAAGTTGATGCACTGGAGGTTAAAGAAATAATTAAGAATTATATAAGACCCTTTGATTTATCGAAGGCGCCCTTAATTCGCTCCGGTATTATAAAATTGCCGGATGGCCATTATGTATGGATAGTGGATGTGCATCATATCGTATCGGATGGGACCTCACATACGATTCTTACCGAAGACTTCATGTCACTGCACGGGGGTATGGAATTAGCGCCGCTGCGACTTCAGTATAAAGATTTCGCCCAATGGCAGAATCGATTGTTGGAGAGTGGGGAGATAAAGGCACAAGAAGATTATTGGTTGAAGTTGTATACCGGCGATGTTCCCCGTTTGAATATGTCGACAGATTATAAGCGGCCGGAAGTGTTTACGTTTGACGGAGATTATTACAAATTCAGGCTGGAAAAAGAAGACGCGGATAAATTTAAGGCCCTGGCTTCACGCATCGGTGGGACATTGTATATGAATATGCTGGCAGCGCTGGATACGTTGTTTTATAAATATACCGGTCAGACAGATATAATAATCGGAGCCGGGATAGCCGGTAGGAGACATGTGGATCTTATGGAAGTAGTGGGAATGTTTGTTAATACCCTTGCCATGAGGAATTATCCAGATGGTGTGAAGTCCTATGAGAGTTTTTTAAATGAAGTAATCGCCAACAGTGTCAAAGGTTTTGAAAATCAGGATGTCCAGTTTGAGGAATTGATAGATAAACTAAACCTTGAGCGGGATGCCTCCAGGAACCCGTTGTTTGATATTATGATGGTGGTCCAGAACTTTCGCAAGGTTGGAGAAGGGACTACAAAGGAGAAATATTCAAATTTCACCCGGATGGAGCAATTACCGGCGGCAGGTGAAAATTTTCCCGACATCGAATATCGGAATACCACTTCTAAGTTCGACATGACGTTTTTTGTGCATGAGCAAGGAGAGAATGTTTTTATAAATATTGAATATTATAACGCAATATTTAAAAGAGAGACCATTGAACGTTTTGCTCGACATTTGAAAAATGTAATAAAAGAAGTAGTATCAAACCCGTCGATCAAACTGGAAGCAATCGAGATCATCGATGATCAGGAAAAAAAGACGTTGTTATTCCAGTTTAATGATACCGAAACCTTTTATCCCAGGGCCAAGACCATAGGTGAACTTTTTGGTGAACAGGTGGCCAGGGTTCCCGATAATACGGCTGTTGTTTTGGGGGCAGATAGTTTGACCTATAGGATTCTTGATGAAGAATCCAACCGGGTTGCCAACTATTTATATTATGAAAATAAGGTGAGGTCGGGAGATCGTGTGGGGATGTTGATGGATAGGTCCCTGGATATGATGATTGTAATTTTTGGAATTTTAAAAACCGGAGGTGCCTATGTTCCTATATCCCCGTCGTTTCCAGGGGAAAGAATCAAAACCATGATCGATGATTCCGGTATTAGAATCCTTATCTCACAGAAGCGTTATATCAAGCCCCTGAATCGTGTTCAGTGGGGATGTCGGGACCTGGATACACTCCTGTGCATTGACAGCGAGGATGTTCATTCTGAAGATGAAGTGGAGCAGAGTGAGTTGATGAACCGTAAACTGTGGGAGTATGTGGGCGAGACGTCGGTAGATGAAATTACCGGGGGGGGTTGGAACAGCAGCTATACAGGGGAGCCTATTCCCAAAGATGAAATGGATGAATATGGGGACAATATTCTTAAGAAGTTGGAACCCTTGCTTAATAAAGAGATGCGTGTGCTTGAAATTGGAGCAGCGTCGGGAATCAGTATGTACCGGATTGCGCCGAAGGTTGGTCTGTATTACGGGACAGACCTTTCCCAGTCCATATTAGAAAAGAATTGGCAGAGAATAAAAGAAGAAGGGCTTAAAAATATAAAACTTCACCGTGCTGCCGCACATGAGATCGAACAGGTGGAAGAGCGAGATTTCGATTTGATTATCATCAACAGTGTAATCCAGTGTTTTAATGGTCATAACTACCTTAGAAAAGTGATTCGCAAAGCCATTGATCTGATGGGAAGCAGGGGATACCTGTTTATCGGAGATATCATGGACCAGGAGTTGAAAGACGATTTGATCGCCGACCTGGTGAAGTTCAGACAAGAGAATAGAGGTAAGAGCTATAAGACCAAAACCGATTGGTCGGAAGAGCTTTTTGTTTCGAGATCATTTTGGCAGGACCTGGCCCTAGATTACCCGGAAATATATGACATGGAATTTTCCGGTAAGATACATACCATGGAAAATGAGTTAACCAAATTCAGGTATGATGGCTTGTTTTATGTAGATAAGAGTAAGGTAGAAAAAAAGAAAAAGAAGAGAAGTGCACGGCATAAAAATCAGCATGATTTGAAGGTAATGAGGGCGTATGATGTCGGCAGGTTGAAGGTAGAAGTAGAAGAGGAATCCGGGAACCTCGCCTATATCATCTACACATCGGGTTCAACAGGTATTGCCAAAGGTACCCTCACCACCCATTATAATGTTACGCGGGTGGTGAAGAACACCAATTACATTGAATTTAAATCTGGAGACCGGGTGCTGCAGTTGTCTGATTATGCATTTGACGGTTCAGTCTTCGATATTTTCGGTGCGTTGTTGAATGGATTGCCGTTAGTAATGGTGAGACGGGAGGATATGTTAGAAATAGAGACTCTTTGTCGTTTAATCAAGAGAGAACGAATAACCGTTTTTTTTGTTACCACAGCACTTTTCAATACCATAATAGATGTTGGATTGGAAAGCCTTTCGGGTATACGGAAAGTGTTATTTGGGGGAGAGCGTGTATCGGTGAATCATGCGGCCAGGGCATTGAAATATTTAGGAAAGGATACCCTGGTTCATGTTTATGGCCCAACAGAGACGACGGTATATGCCACCTATTATGCAATAAGGGAGATCGATGAGAATCAAATCACCATTCCCATCGGCTCCCCTATCTCCAATACAAGTGTATATATACTGGATTTGGGTTTCAGGTTAATGCCGATAGGAGTGAATGGTGAGATTTATATTGGAGGGAGTGGGGTATGTAAGGGATATTTAAATAATGAAGTATTGACCAGGGAGAAGTTCCTTCCGAATCCATACCTGGAAGGGGAGATGATTTATCGTACAGGAGACCTTGGAAGATGGTTACCGGATGGAAATATCGAATTCAATGGCCGAATCGACAAGCAAGTGAAAGTAAGGGGATATCGGATCGAGTTGGGAGAAATAGAAAAACGTGTGCTAAGTTATTCCGGGATAAAAGAATGTGTGGTAACAGCCAGTGATGATGAAAAAGGGAGTCGTTATATTTGCGCTTACCTGGTAGTTGAAGAAAAGGTTGAAATAGTGGAATTGAAGGATTATTTAGCGCAGGTATTGCCGGATTATATGATCCCCAGTTATTTTGTCCAAATTGAGGCTTTTCCCCTAAAGTCCACCGGTAAGGTTGACCATGCGAAACTGCCGGATCCCAGGTTGATATTGGATGGGAATTTTGTTGCGCCTCGTAATGAGGTAGAAAGGAAAATGATGGAGATATGGTCGGAGGTATTAGGGATAGGGAAAGAGATGATAGGGATCGGAGCCAATTTTTTTGAGCTGGGTGGTCATTCGTTGAAAGCCACAGTGCTGATCTCCAGGATACACAAGGAATTGAATGTGAAAGTACCGTTGGCAGAGGTGTTTAAACGCCAGACCATAAGAAGTTTGTCGGAGTATATAGGAGAGACCAAAGAAATACAATATACCGACATATATCCTGTTGAAGAAAAAGAATACTATGCCCTATCCTCAGCGCAGAAGCGGTTGTATTTTCTTCAACAGTTCGATTTGAACAGCACCAGTTACAATATACCATTGTTATTCCCTCTAGGCAAAGGGATAGAAAAAAATAAACTTGAGTCGATATTAAAGCAATTAATAGCCAGACATGAGAGTCTAAGAACATCTTTTGTAACAGTGAATGAAGGAGTGGTTCAGAAAATCCACCCACCAGAGACCGTTGCGTTTTCTCTTGATTATTATGAAGTTGATGAGATAGAGGCCAAAGAGATTATTAAAAATTTTATAAAGCCCTTTGATTTATCGAAGGCGCCCCTTGTTCGCTCCGGGATTGTAAGATTGCCGGACGGTCATTATGTATGGATGGTGGATGTGCATCATATCGTCTCGGATGGGACCTCCCATACGATTCTTACCGAAGATTTCATGTCACTGTACCGGGGTATGGAATTAGCGCCGCTGCGACTTCAGTATAAAGATTTCGCCCATTGGCAGAATCGATTGTTGGATGGCGGGGAGATAAAGGCCCAGGAAGATTATTGGTTGGAGTTGTATACCGGCGAAATTCCCCGTTTGAATATGGCAACAGATTATAAGCGGCCGGAAGTGTTTACGTTTGAGGGAGAATATAATAAGTTTATGTTTGAAAGAGAAGAAGCGGATAAACTCAAGGCGCTGGCTTCACGGTGCGGCGGCACATTGTATATGAATATGCTGGCGGCACTGGATACGTTGTTTTATAAATATACCGGTCAGACAGATATAATAATCGGTAGTGGGATAGCCGGTAGGAGGCATATCGATCTTTTGGGCGTCGTGGGGATGTTTGTCAATACGCTGGCTATGAGAAATTATCCCAAAGGGGAGAAATCCTATGAGGACTTTTTGAAGGAAGTGATAGCCAATAGTGTCAAAGGGTTTGAGAACCAGGATGTCCAGTTTGAGGACCTGGTGGACAAACTTGACCTTGAGCGGGATGCCTCCAGGAACCCGCTGTTTGACATTATGGTGGTGGTCCAGAATTTTCGCAAGGTTGGTGAAGGGGTTTCTAAGGAGGAAGATTTAGATATCAGCCCGGTGGAGCAATTACCTGTTCCTGAAGAAAATCTCCCATCCATCGAATATAAAAATACCAGCGCTAAGTTTGACATGACGTTTTATGTCTATGAAATTAAAGAGGATGTTTATCTCGATATTGAATATTATAGGGGTATATTCAAACCGGAGACCATCCAACGGATCGTATTCCATTTAAAAAATGTCATAAATGCAGTCCTCAAAAATCCCGGCATAAAGTTGCAAGATATCGATTTCATTTCAGAAGAAGAGAAGAGGCAGGTACTGTATGATTTTAATGATACCGCCGTGGATTATCCGCGGGGTAAGACCATCTTTCAATTGTTTGAAGAGCAAGCAGAGAAGGCACCGGGGCGTATTGTTGTTGTGACCCGGGATACCTATATAACATACCGGTATTTGGATGAAGAATCCGACCGGTTGGCCAATTATTTATATCATGAAAACCGGGTAGTCCCTGATCAAGCGGTAGGAATAATGATGGACAGGTCCGCGAAAATGATAACGGCAGTGCTTGGGATTTTGAAAGCCGGGGGTGCCTTTGTTCCCATATCGCCGTCATATCCCGAAGAACGAATCAAGAAAATGATCAATGATGCCCGTATAAAGGCGTTCGTCTCCCAGAGTCGTTATATCAAGACCCTGAACCGGATGCAGTGGGAGTGCGGGGCGAACCTGGAGACATTCCTGTGCATAGACAGCGAGGATGTTCGTTCCGAAGACGAATCGAAAGAGAATGAACTGATGAGTCGTAAATTGTGGGAGTATGTGGGTGAGACGGCGGTGGATGAAGTGACCGGCGGCGGTTGGAACAGCAGTTATACGGGAGAACCCATTCCTAAAGTCGAAATGGATGAATATGGCGACAATACCCTTAAAAAGCTGGAACCCTTGCTTCATAAACAGATGCGTGTGCTTGAAATCGGGGCGGCGTCGGGAATCAGTATGTACCGGATTGCCCCGAAGGTGGGGCTGTATTACGGGACAGACCTTTCCGAAGTCATCATAGAAAAAAACAGGCAAAGAATAAATGAAGAAGGGCATAAAAATATAAAACTCTCCCGTGTTGCTGCGCATGAGATCGACCGGATCGAAGAGCGAGATTTCGATTTGATTATCATCAACAGTGTTATCCAGTGTTTTCATGGTCACAATTACCTGGAGAAAGTCATTCGTAAATGCATCGATCTTATGGCCGGCGGTGGTTATCTTTTTATCGGGGATATTATGGACCAGGATTTGAAAGATGAATTAATCGCTGACCTGGTGAAGTTCAAACAGACCTGTAAAGGGAATAACTACCGAACCAAAACCGATTGGTCGGAGGAGCTTTTTATTTCACGTCGTTTTCTTAAAGACCTGCTATGGGATTATCCGGAGATATACGATATGGAATTTTCCGGGAAGATCCATACCATCGAGAATGAGTTAACAAAATTCAGGTATGATGCATTAATTTATATAGATAAGGCCGGAAAAGAGAGAAAAAAGGTCAATCGAAATCGAACCCCGAGGCATAAAAATCAGCATGATTTAAGGACGTTGAGGAAATGCGGGGCGGATAAATTAAGGGCTGGTGTGGACAGCGATAACCTGGCTTATATTATGTATACCTCCGGTTCTACAGGGATTCCCAAAGGAGTTATGGTGGAGCATAAGAATGTAGTCCGGTTGGTGAGGAACACAAATTTTGTAGAATTTAAGGAAGGTGACAGGATATTGCAGACCGGGGCATTGGAATTCGATGCCTCCACGTTCGAGATATGGGGAGTGTTGTTAAATGGTTTGACATTAGTATTAGAGAGTAAAGAGAACCTGCTGGATGCAGTGATTTTGAAAGAAATAATAGCGAAAAATAAAATAACCATGATGTGGATGACGGCGCCTTTTTTTAACCAGGCGCTGGATGAAGATGTCGAATTATTCAGGGGTATAAGAAATTTGCTGGTAGGCGGAGAGGCGTTATCTCCCACCCATATCAACCGGGTGCGGCTCCGGTTCCAGGGTCTAAAAGTAATAAACGGTTATGGACCCACGGAAAATACCACGTTTTCCGCCACTTATTCGGTAGAGAAAGAGTTTAGCGAAAGTATTCCCATAGGTAAACCGATAGCCAATTCGACGGTGTATATTGTTGATATAGATGGTAATTTGCTGCCTTATGGAATCCCAGGTGAGCTTTGTGTAGGAGGCGATGGAGTTTCCAGGGGTTATTTGAATGATGTCGAACTAACGGGGAAGAGATTTAACCCGCTTCCATATCGTGCGGGGTGAAAAGAAAAGGCCGGTTGTACCGGACCGGGGATTATGCCAGGTGGTTACCCGATGGTAATATCGAGTTTTTGGGAAGAATAGACAGCCAGGTTAAAATTCGGGGTTATCGAATCGAGATGAGGGAAATAGAGAATCGTTTACTAAAACATGCACCGATAAAGGAAGCGGTAGTGATTGATCGGCTGGATTCAAGCGGAAGCAGGTATATGTGTGCATATTTTGTTTCGGATGAGAAAATCGAAGTAACTGAACTCAGGGACATACTTTCCAGGGATTTACCGGAATATATGATACCCGGCTGCTTTATAGGTATGGGAAAAATTCCCTTGACAGCCAACGGAAAAGTCGATAGAAAAGCGTTACCGGGGCCGGAAGCAGCATACATCGAAGGAGGGGCATTTGCGGCGCCGCGGGATGAAATAGAAAAAAAACTAGCAGGGATATGGGCTGAGGTTCTTGGAAGAGGTGCAGGGTCTGTCTCTCAATCGGACGTGCCCGGGATCGCTCTCATTGGGACCGATGATAATTTCTTTGAACTGGGAGGGCATTCATTAAAAGCCACCACATTGGTCTACCAGGTATATAAAAAGTTAAATGTAAAAATGAAAATAGCAGATGTCTTCACCAATCCTACTATCAGGGGAATGGCTCAATTGATAAAGGATTCCAAAAGGAGTGAATATACCGCGATTCACCCTTCTGAAGAAAAAGAATATTATGATCTATCCTATGCGCAGCAGAGGCTGTGGATTTTGTGCCAGTTCGAGGAGGATTCCACTGCTTATAATATGCCTACAGCCATCGTCATTTTTGGCCCGTTTAATAACGATGCCTTTACAAAAGCAGTACAAACCCTGGCTGACCGGCATGAAAGCCTCCGAACCGTTTTCATCTTAATCAATGGAGACCCCAAGCAGGTAATCATCAGAGACTTTAAATTTAACCTGGAACAAGTCGATTTGCGCTCACTCGATGAAAAGACGAAGGAAGAAAAAACCAGGGACATATATAGAGAATATTCAAACAGACACTTTGACCTGGTACACGGGCCCCTGTTTGGCTATAATGCGGTTCGCCTGGAAGATGAGAAGTACCTGCTCATTCATAATTATCATCATATTATTAATGATGGATGGTCCTGGGGTATTATAAATAATGAGTTAAGAATATTATACAATTCCTACTTAAAGAACAGCGGGAATCCGCTGTCACCTGTAGAATTACAGTATAAAGATTATGCTCGTTGGCACAACCAATTGATCGAGTCCGGCGGTTTTTATAAATCAAGGGAGTATTGGTTAGAGAAATTTAAGGATAAACCGAATGGTATTGAATTGGCACTGGATCACCCCAGGCGCCCTGTCCAGACTTTCAATGGCGGGAGGGTCCCGTTTATCATGGACAGGGAGATGACATCAAAATTGCGCCAGTTGAGCTCTAAGCAAGATGCCACTCTTTTTATGAGCTTGTTAACTCTTTTGAATATATTTCTTTACAAATTTTCAGGACAAAAAGATATTCTCGTTGGTTTTCCCATAGCCGGTCGGAAATACACAGAATTAAGCCAGATGGTCGGTTTCCTGGTAAATACACTGGTGTTTAGAAATGAATTAAACCCGGCGGAATCGTATATAGACCTCCTGGGAAAACTCAAACAGGAAACATTATCCTGCTATGAATACCAGGATTATCCTTTTGATCTTTTAATAGAAGAGTTGGGATTGGATCGGGATTTAAGTCAGTCGCCGTTATTTAATGTTATGCTGGCTCATAATAATTCCGAAACCCAGGATATTCGACTGATAGCAAAGGAATTAACGTTTTCTGGTTATGCTCACGGTAATGATTTTAATATGAGTAAATTTGACTTGACTTTCTTTATGGAAGATATTGGCGATGCGGTTCAAATTTTGATCGAATATAATAGCGACTTATTTGAACATCGGACAATCGAGCGGATGTGCGAGAACTTTTTAAGCATTGTGGATAGTGTAATAAAGAACAGCGAAACTCCGATCTCCGGGGTCAATTCTATTTCCCAAAAGCAATATGAAAAAGTTGTCAAAACGGTTAATGAAACCCAGGATACATTTTCCAGCTTAATGCTGCAGGAGCTTTTCGAGGACCAGGTAAAAAAATGCGGTGACAAGATCGCTGTTGTTTATAACGGGGCAAACATCTGTTATTACGAGTTGAATAGAAAGTCCAATCAATTGGCCTATTACCTGAAAAATAAGTATGATATAAAGCCCAACAATGTCATCGGAGTTTCGGTAGATCGTTCGCTAGATATGATAATAATCCTGTTGGGTATTATAAAATCAGGCGCAGGATACCTGGCTGTGGATCCCACCTATCCCCAGGAACGTGTACTTCATGTGTTGGGTGATAGTACGGCGGATTTACTCATCATCGATAAGATGCGGCCCGAGTTGTTTGGCAATTACAAAGGAGAAATCCTGAATATTGACAACAGCAGGGAAGAGACAGCCATGGAATCTACCGAAAATCTGCAATTGGTGAATAAGGTTTCGGATATTTTATATGTGAATTATACCTCCGGTTCCACGGGAATCCCCAACGGCGCCATGTTATCTCATGATATATTAGCCAATTTGATCAAATGGCAACATGAGAGAACTTCCATTGATTCCTCTTTACGTTGTTTGCAATTTACCTCCATTAATTTCTGCGTTTCTTTTCAAGAGATAATAGGGACATTAACCGCCGGCGGAGAGTTACATTTGATTGGAGAAATAGAGAGACAGGACATCGATTATTTGATGGATTTCTTAAGCGAGCGCCAGGTTGAAGTGCTGTTTTTACCCTTTTCCTATCTTAATTTCTTATTTAATGAATCGAGTCGTTGGAATCGTTCGTTTAAACATAATCTCAAACATATCATTACCGCGGGAGAGCAGTTGAAGATTACGGCGGGATTGAAACGGTTCCTTGATTTAAACCCGGGTTTAAAGCTTCACAACCATTACGGTTCTACAGAGATGCATGTGGTGACCTCGTATACCGTGGATGCCTCGACTGCGGAGCAGACGCCGATCCCGCCGGCAGGGAAACCCATAAGTAATGTAAAGATTTACATCCTGGATGAATACAACAATCCTGTCCCCCCCGGGGTATGGGGGGAGTTATTTGTGGCAGGGAGTTCGGAAATATTGGGCTATATCAATAACCCTGCTTTAACGGATTATAAATTGTTAAGGCATCCGGAATTGCCGGGGAATAACATGAGGCTCTACCGGACCGGGGATATAGGACGGTGGCACGAGGACGGGAATATAGAGTTAAGAGGTAGAAAAGATTTCCAGGTGAAGATACGCGGATTCAGGGTGGAGCCGGGGGAGATAGAGATCAAGATATTATCGATAGAAAGAGTGCGGGAGTGTGTAGTGGTGGTAAGAGAGGACAGCAGGTTGGGACTGAAATCGTTGGCGGCATATGTTGTGGTAGAGGGGCTAGATGCAGGTGAGATAAAGATGATTCTGAGCAGGGAATTACCGCAGTATATGATGCCGCAGGTAGTGGTGTTGGAGAGTTTACCGCTAATGCCCAATGGCAAAGTAGATCAAAAAGCACTGGTCGTGATGTCTGAAAAATTGACGACAGGTGATGAAGCCGATTATGTGCCCCCTGAAAATGACCTGGAGAAGAGAATTTCCGGGGCCTGGAAGGAGTCGCTCGGGTTGGATAAAATCGGCAGGGATGATAATTTCTTTGACCTGGGAGGAACATCCCTGGATATCATTCGATTGAATATTAAACTTAAAGAGGTTTTTGAAAAGGATATTCCAGTGGTGGAAATGTTCAGGTATCCCACCATCCGGTCGTTTGCGACATACTTAAGCAGCTCTGAAAGCGCCATTTGGAGACGGGAAGAAGTATTGGATAAAGGAAAAGTAAGTAAAATGAGAAGACTCCAACGGATAAAGGAAATGAAAAATGAGTAAAGAAGCAAGCAGAACAGGATTGGAAATCGCCGTAATCGGTATGACCGGGAGGTTCCCCGGCGCTAAAGATATCGACCAATTCTGGAACAATCTAAAAAATGGCGTCGAATCGGTATCATTTTTTTCAGAGGAAGAACTAATCGCATCTGGGGTTTCCCCTAACCTGGTAAAAAATCCCAATTATGTAAAAGCCAATGGAATCCTGGAAGATATCGAATATTTCGATTCGGCTTTTTTTGAATACACTCCCAATGAATCCAGTATAATGGATCCACAAATGCGGATTTTTCACGAAAGTGTATGGAAAGCGCTGGAGGATGCCGGGTATTGTTCAGACTCATATAAAGGTCTAATCGGCCTTTATGCGGGCGCTTCACCTAACTTTGAATGGGAAGCCGGGTCTTATTTATCCGGCAAAGGAAATCAGACGGCAGGGATTGCATCGTTCCTGCTGAGGGATAAGGACCTTTTGGCTCTCAGGATATCATATAAACTCAATTTAACCGGGCCTTCCCTAATGATGTATACCGCCTGTTCAACCTCCCTGGTGGCGATTCATATCGCTTGCCAGGGATTATTAAACGGGGAATGCGATATCGCTTTAGGTGGGGGAGTAACCGTAACAAGATTTAGGAAAGAAGGATATATATACCAGGAAGGGATGATTCTATCTTCGGACGGGCACTGCCGGGCGTTTGATGCGAAAGCGGATGGTACCATCGGGGGAGACGGCGCCGCTCTTGTCGTACTAAAACGATTCGATGATGCCATTGCGGATGGCGATACCATTCATGCGGTTATTAAGGGGTCTGCAATCAACAATGACGGGATACGAAAAGTAGGGTTTACCGCGCCCAGTGTGGAAGGACAGGCTGATGTTATCAAAACTGCGCTTCATGTAGCTGAAGTAGATCCCGAAACCGTCACTTATATTGAAGCTCACGGTACCGGCACCGTTTTGGGGGACCCTGTTGAGATCGAAGGATTAAAACTTGCATTTAATACCGATAAAAAAGGGTATTGCCGGATCGGCTCGGTTAAAACCAATATGGGCCACCTGGACAGCGTAGCGGGTGTCTCCGGTTTTATTAAAACCGTACTGGCATTAAAGCATAAACAAATACCCCCCAGTATTAATTTTGAAACCCCTAATCCGAAGATCGATTTTGAAAATAGCCCTTTTTATGTAAATAAAACATTATCTGCATGGAATGGCGGCGAATATCCGCTGCGGGCCGGGATTAGTTCTTTTGGTATCGGCGGTACAAATGCCCATGTGATCCTGGAAGAGGCCCCCGAATTCCTGCAAGATGAAGGTTCCCGGTCCACAAGGGATTACCAATTAATCCCCCTTTCCGCCAAAACAGAGTCGGCCCTGCGGAGAAACATGGAAAATTTAACTGGATACTTGAAACTGAATCCCCACATCAACATGGCAGACTCAGCATATACCTTACAGGTAGGAAGACGGGCATTCCAATACAGGAAAATGCTGGTATGCTCAAATGTAAATGAAGCAGTGGAACTACTATCCGACCAATCGGAAAGAATTCAATCGTTTGTCCTGGGCCGAGAAGACGATATTAAGCCTCTTATATTCATGTTTCCAGGACAGGGATCGCAATATGTCGATATGGGATTGGATTTGTACCGGACGGAAAATGTTTTCCGGGACGTAATGGATAACTGTTTTGAGATATTAAGGCCCATCATGGGTTATGATTTGAAAGAAATTATTTACCCCTCTCGAGAGGGGGGGGATGGGACCGCTGAAATTCACCGGACTGAAATCGCTCAACCGGTTCTTTTTGTATTCGAGTATGCCCTGGCAAAATTGTTAATAAAGTGGGGGCTGTCTCCAGCCGCAATGATCGGGCATAGTATAGGAGAATATGCGGCAGCCTGTATATCCGGGGTACTTTCATTGAAGGATGCATTAAATTTGGTCGCCTGGAGAGGGAAATTAATGCAAGAAATGGCGGCCGGTGCAATGCTTGGTGTTCCCCTGTCGGAAGAGGAATTACAACCTTTATTAAATGATGAAATATCACTGGCTGCGGTAAATGCCCCGTTACTTTGTACTGTTTCCGGGTCTTTCGAAGCGATCGATGCATTGGAGCTAAAATTGAAAGAAAAGGGGCATGAATGTACTCGTCTTCATACATCTCATGCGTTTCATTCGAGAGCAATGGAGCCCATCCTGGAGGCATTCGCAGAAAAAGTTAAAGCGGTGCGCTTAAATCAACCGGGAATACCTTATATTTCTAATTTAACCGGCAATTTGATAACTCCCGGGGAAGCCGCCGACTCACAATATTGGGCAAAGCAAATAAGGAATACGGTCCGGTTTTCTGAAGGCGTAAATGAATTATTAAAAAAGGAAAATCCTGTTTTCCTTGAAATCGGCCCGGGGAAAGTCTTAAGCACTTTGGTAAGGAAACATATAGATAAAAATGAGAACCGGTTTGTTCTGGACCTGGTAAGACACCCCCTGGATAAAGTGGCTGATGACTATTACCTGGCATCAAAAATCGGGCAATTATGGTTATGGGGAATCACAATCGACTGGACCGCTCGTTATGAAGGAGAGAAAAGGCACAGGATACCTTTACCTACCTATTCCTTTGACCGTTATCGTTACTGGTTCGACGGTAACCTGTTCGCGATGGCCCAAAAAATGTTTACCGGGGAAGACTCATTAAATAAGAAAAAAAATATGGCGGACTGGTTTTATGTCCCCGTGTGGAAACAATCTACATTAGATATCCCCGGTGCTAATCGCGGTTCCACCGGTTCCCATACCCTGTTTTTTATGGCTCAAAATGATTTCGGCGCCCATCTAGCGGAAAAACTTAAACAATGCGCTGGGCAAGTAACGATAGTCAAGATAGGATCGGGATTTATAAAGGAGAGTGACGGCGTTTACCTGGTTAATCCCAACGACGACAGCGATTATGATAAATTATTTAAGGAACTAAATCAATTACGAAGCGTTCCCGATGTTATTGTGCATTCCTGGAATGTTACCGGGAATAACCCGGCGGGATTGGACTTTAGCGAGATCGATAGTATCCAGGCAGTGGGGTATCACAGTTTGATTAATATTGCCCGTTCGATTGGCAAAGAATGTATTTTAGATAAGGTTCAACTTAAAGTGCTATCCGATAATATGCAGTCGGTCACCGGGATTGAGGAATTGAGCCCGGGGAAATCCACTGTTTTAGGGGTTGTTAAAGTGATTCCCCAGGAGTATGCCAATATAAGCTGTAATTCCATTGATATTGTTTTGCCGGATCCGGGAACCGTACAGTATGAGAAACTATTCGATCGATTGATACCGGAACTGATGACGGAATCCGGTGATATTGTTATCGCATATCGCGGTATTCATCGCTGGATTCAACTATTTGAGCCGGTACGCCTGGAGGAATCGCCAGGGGCCCCCCCGAGATTAAAAGATGGGGGTGTCTATTTGATTACCGGTGGGCTTGGGGCTATTGGCCTTGCCATGAGCGAATACCTGGCCAGGACTGTCCGGGCCGGGTTGATACTGGTAAGCCGTTCCGCTTTAAACGGTGAAGAATGGAAAGCCCGTAAATTACAGGAACTCGAGAACCTGGGTGCAGACGTCATGGTATTAAGTGCGGATGTGTCCGACAGGGAAAAGATGCAGGAGGTAGTGCTCCAGGCAAAGAATAGATTTGGCCACATCGATGGTATAATCCATTCGGCGGGGGTTCCTGATGGCGCCATGATCCAACGAAGAACGAGGGATACTTCGGAGAGTGTTTTTAAAACAAAAATGAAGGGCCCATTGGTACTTGACGCCGTTCTTAATGATAATAAGATAAAACCCGATTTTATTATTTATT
>Ga0315278_10001484_pt1 | contig 20598 bp, 23 predicted proteins | sample YL17G06_0_MG_FD_203880 | JGI IMG/M metagenome (GOLD analysis project Ga0315278, IMG submission 203880) | Sediment microbial communities from Yellowstone Lake, YNP, Wyoming, USA - YL17G06_0 | ecosystem: Environmental > Aquatic > Freshwater > Lake > Sediment | place: USA: Wyoming | collected... | reverse complement strand
GGCGAAGCACGTTGCGGTCCACCTTGGCCATCCGGTCCATGCGCCAGTTGGTGGAGACCTGCTCGATGACCTCGTCGATCTCGCGCCGGTGCTGGGCGACGCCTCGGACCAGCTCCTCGGCCCCTTCCCGCACCTCTCGCTCCACCGGCTCGAAGCTCGGCCAGAAGCGGGCCAGCGCCTCGTCGAGGTCGGTGGCCGCCACGTCGATCTGGTAGAGCGCCTGCAGGGCGCGCTCCCGGGCCTTGGTGCGTCGGGTGTGGGACATGTCCGTCCTATTTCTTCGCGGCGATGGCGCGGAACAGGTTGGCCTGCTCGATGGCGGCCACCGCCGCCTCGGCCCCCTTGTTCCCGCCCTTCACGCCGGCGCGCTCCAGCGCCTGCTCCATGGTGTCGCAGGTGAGGACGCCGAAGCCCACGGCGCACTCGGCCTCCATCGAGACCTGGGCCACGCCCTTCGACACCTCGCTGGCCACGTACTCGAAGTGCGGGGTGCCCCCGCGGATCACCGCGCCGAGCGCCACCGCCGCGTCGTAGCGGTTGCTCCGGGCCACCCGGCGCATCACCGCCGGGATCTCGAAGGTTCCCGGGCATCGGTACACGTCGACCTTGCCCTCCTCCACGCCGTGACGCCGGAGCGAGTCGAGGGCGCCGGCGAGAAGTTGCTCGGTGACCAGCGAGTTGAAGCGAGAGACCACGATCGCGAAGCGCAGACCCTGGCCGACCAGGTTTCCCTCGTGGACGTTCATGTCCTTCCTCCCTTGGCCGCGCGGCGCGCGACCTTTCCCTTCCGGACGCGCTCCGGAGACAGCGTGAGCAGGTGCCCCATCTTGTCCCGCTTGGCGCGCAAGTAGGCGCGGTTCCCCTTTGACGGCGGCGTCTCGATGGGGACTCGTTCCACCACCTCGAGGCCATAGCCTTCCAGCCCGACGATCTTCTTCGGGTTGTTGGTGAGAAGCCGCATCTTGCCCACGCCCAGCTCGCGCAGGATCTGGGCCCCGATGCCGTAGTCGCGCAGGTCGGGCTTGAATCCCAGCCGGACGTTGGCCTCGGCGGTGTCGAGTCCCTGGTCCTGCAGGTTGTAGGCCTTGAGCTTGTTGACGAGCCCGATGCCGCGCCCCTCCTGATCGAGGTAGAGCAGCACGCCCTTGCCGGTGCGGGCGATCTGGCGAAGCGCGGCGTGGAGTTGCTGGCCGCAGTCGCATCGCTGGCTGCCGAACACGTCGCCGGTCAGGCACTTCGAGTGGACGCGGACCAGCACCGGCTCGCCGGGCTTCCAGGCGCCCATGACGAGCGCCACGTGCTGGTTCTTGTCGATGTCGTTCTCGTAGGCCACCGCCGTGAACTTCCCGTACTCGGTGGGCAGCGGGGCCGCCGAGGCCCGGCGCACCAGCGAGTCCTTCATCATCCGGTAGGAGATGAGGTCGGCCACCGAGGCGATGGGCAGGTCGTGCTCCCGGGCGAGCTTCTGCAGCTCGGCCATGCGCGACATCGTGCCGTCGTCGTTCATGACCTCGCAGATGACCGCCGAGGGGTGGAGGCCGGCCAGCCGCGACAGGTCCACCGAGCCCTCGGTCTGGCCGGCGCGCACCAGCACGCCGCCCGGCCGGGCCCTCAGCGGGAAGACGTGACCGGGGCGGACCAGGTCCTCGGGCCTGGCGTCGTCGGCCACGGCGGTGAGGATGGTGTGGGCCCGGTCCTTGGCGCTGATGCCGGTGGAGACGCCGCTGGCCGCCTCGATGGAGACCGTGAAGGCGGTCCCGAAGCTGGAGGCGTTCTGCCCCTCCGGAACCATGAGCGGCAGGTCGAGCGAGCGGACCTTCTCCTCGGTCAGGGCCAGGCAGATGAGGCCGCGGCCGTGCTTGGCCATGAAGTTCACCGCCGCCGGGGTGACCTTCTCGGCGGCGATGCAGAGGTCCCCCTCGTTCTCCCGGTCCTCGTCGTCGACGAGGATGATCATCTTCCCGCGGCGCAGCGCCTCGAGGGCCGCCTCGATCCGCTCCACCGCGTGCTGCGCGTGGCGGATCATGCCTGGCCCCCGCCGTATCCCCAGTCCTTCAACGAACCCTCCGAGATGCCCGGCGCGCCGGCGAACTCCCGCAGCCTTGCGACGTGGCGGGCCACGAGGTCGGCCTCCAGGTTCACCTGGGTCCCGGGCGCCGCGGCGCCGAGGACGGTGCGGGACAAGGTCTCCGGGATGAGCGCCACCTCGAACCGGTCGCGTCCGGCGCGGGCCACGGTGAGGGAGACCCCGTCGATGGCGACCGATCCCTTCTCGGCGAGGAGCGGCGCGATGGCCGCCGGAAGCGACACCGTGAGCCTCGCTCCCTGCCCTTCCGGCACGCGAGCCAGGACCTGCCCGACCGCATCCACGTGCCCCTGGACCAGGTGGCCGCCCAGCCGGTCCGACAGCCGCAGGGCCCTCTCCAGATTCACGCGCGTCCCCTGCCGCCAGGCGCCCAGCGTGGTCCGCGCCAGGGTTTCCGGAACGGCGTCGAAGGAGATGCGCCCGCCGCCCCGCTCGACGATGGTCAGGCAGGCGCCGTTGCAGGCAACGCTCTCGCCAGGCTCGAGCTCGTCGACCGGCAGGCTGCCGGGGCGGATGGTGATGCGCGCGCCTCCAGCCCGCGGCTCGAGCCGCTCGACCACTCCCACGTCGCTGACGAGGCCGGTGAACATCGGGGCGCGATCTTAGTCCACGGGGGAGCTTCGAGCACCTTTCGGCGCCGGCCGGCCGGAGAAGAGGAGGTCGCGCCCCATCCGCCGCATGCGCAGATCGTGCACGGGCAGGGCTTCGGCCATCCGGGCAGGCCCCTCCCCGCCGAGCCAGGGGATTCCCCCGCCGGCGATCTTCGGGGCCACGAAGAGGAGCAGCTGGTCCACCAGACCGGCCTCGAGAAAGGACCGGTTCACCTCGGCGCCCCCCTCCACGAGGAGCGTGGTGACGCCCCGCTCGCCCAGCCGGGAGAGCAGGTCGCGCAGATCCACCCGGCCGCGCTTGGTCCGGCAGCGCAGGTACTCGACGCCGCGGGGCGGCTTCGCCGGCGGCGTCCCGGCCACGTGGGCGACCAGCGTCGCCGCCTCCGACCGCTGGCGGAAGAGCCGGAGCGTCATCGGGAGCTCGAGCCGGGGGTCGAGGACGACGCGGACGGGGTCGCGTCCACGCCCACCGGGCAGCCGGGCGGTGAGGCGCGGGTCGTCGGCGCGGGCGGTCCCGGCGCCCACCAGGACGGCGTCGACGGCGTCGCGCAGCCGGTGAACGTGGGCGCGGGCCTCCGGACCGGTCACCCATCGCGAGTCTCCCGATGCGGTGGCGATGCGCCCGTCGAGCGTGGCCGCCACCTTGAGCGTGACGTGCGGCCGGCCGGTGGTGATGAAGCGGAACCAGGGCTGGTTGAGCGCGTCGCACTCCTCGCGAAGGACCCCTGCCTCGACCTCGACCCCGGCGCGTCGCAGGCGCCGGATGCCGCGGCCGTTCACGCGGGGGTTCGGGTCGCCGGAGCCCGAGAAGACCCGGCGCACCCCGGCCGCGAGGATGGCCAGGCTGCAGGGAGGCGTTCGCCCGAAGTGATCGCAAGGCTCGAGCGTGGTGTAGAGGTCGGCGCCCCGGGCGCTCGCCCCGGCGTCGCGGATCGCGGTCACCTCGGCGTGGGGCGCTCCGGCCTGGACGTGATGGCCGCGGCCGACGACCCGACCCCCCTTCACCAGCAGCGCGCCCACGGCCGGGTTGGGACTGGTGCGGCCGAGTCCGCGCCGGGCCTCCCGCAGCGCGAGCCGCATGTACCGCTCGTGGGCCAGGGTCCCGCTCATTCCTTTCCCTGGAGCCCGAGGACGGCGGCGGTGAACTCGCCCACGTCGCGGAAGTCGCGGTAGACCGAGGCGAAGCGCACGTAGGCCACCGGGTCCTCGGCGCGCAGCATCTCCATCACCAGCTCGCCCACCGCGCTCGAGGGGACCTCGCGCTCGCCGGTTTCCTGAAGTCGCCGCTCCACCCGCGTCGCCATCTCGTCGATGCGCTCCTGCGACACCGGGCGCTTCTGGCAGGCGCGTCGCAGTCCCTCCAGCACCTTGCGCCGGTCGAAGGCCTCGCGCCGCCCGTCCTTCTTCACGAGCGCGGGCAGGCTCTCCTCGATCCGCTCATAGGTGGTGAAGCGCCGCTCGCAGCCCAGGCACTCCCGGCGCCGGCGCGTGGCCTGTCGGTCCTGCGCCTCGCGCGAATCGACGACCCGGTCCTCGAGGTGGCCACAGAAGGGGCAGCGCATTCGTCGAGCTTCTCCCCGGGCCCGCCGCTCAGATCCGGTCGGGGTAGAGGGGGAACTGCCGCGTGAGATCGTGGACCTCGCCCTTCACTCGGGCGAGGACCGCCTCGTCGGCGGGCGCGTCGAGCACCCGGCCGATGAGCGATGCGACCTTGCGCATCTCGCCCGTGCCCATTCCGCGGGTGGTGAGCGCCGGCGTTCCGACCCGGATGCCCGAGGTCACGAACGGCTTCTCCGGGTCCCACGGGATCATGTTCTTGTTGACCGTGATTCCGGCCTTGCCGAGCGCCTCCTCGGCGATCTTGCCGTTCAGCTTCTTGGGGCGCAGGTCCACCAGCATGAGGTGGTTGTCGGTCCCGCCCGAGACGAGTCGCAGACCGGCCGCGACCAGTCCCTCGGCCAGCGCCTTCGCGTTGTCGAGGATCTGCTGCTGGTATCCCCGGAAGGAGGGCTGGAGCGCCTCGTGGAAGGCCACCGCCTTGGCCGCCACCACGTGCTCGAGTGGGCCGCCCTGGATGCCCGGGAAGATCTGGCTGTTCACCGCCTTGCCGTGGGGCTCACGGCAGAGGATGAGGCCGCCGCGCGGACCGCGGAGCGTCTTGTGGGTGGTGCTGGTGACGATGTCGGCGTGCGGCACCGGGTCCGGGTGCAGGCCGACCGCGACCAGGCCGGCGATGTGGGCCATGTCGACCACCATGGCCGCCCCGACCTCTCGCGCGATCTCGGCGAAGCGGTCGAAGTGGAAGAAGCGTGGATAGGCGCTCGCGCCCACCACCAGGATGCGCGGCTTGTGCTCGCGCGCGAGCCTTCGGACCTCGTCCATGTCCACGGTCTCGTCCGACTGGCGGAGCCCGTAGGGGACGATCCGGAAGAGGCGTCCGGAGAAGTTGACCGGCGACCCGTGGGTGAGGTGCCCGCCGAAGTTGAGGCTCATGGCGAGCAGCGTGTCGCCCGGCTGCGCCAGCGCGAAGTACGCGGCCATGTTGGCCTGCGATCCGGAGTGAGGCTGGACGTTGGCGTGCTCGGCGCCGAAGAGCTTCTTGGCGCGGTCGATGGCCAGTTGCTCGACCTGGTCCACCACCTCGCAGCCACCGTAGTAACGCTTGCCCGGGTAGCCCTCGGCGTACTTGTTGGTGAGGGCCGAGCCGGTGGCCTCCAGCACCGCCGGGGAGACGAAGTTCTCGCTGGCGATGAGCTCGAGCCCCTCGGCCTGGCGCCGGGTCTCCTCGCGGACGAGCCGCGCGATCTCGGGATCGGCCTCGGAGAGGCGCTGGGTCGGCATCATGAGGAACGCTCCTGGGGAAGGGCGCTACATACCGCGCAAACGGGTCAGCGGTCGAGGGCCGAGATCTTGTCAACCCGGCGCTGGTGGCGGCCGCCCTCGAAGGCCTGGGCGAGGAAGACGGAGACTATCGCGCCGCCCAGCCCGAGCCCGACCACCCGCTCGCCCATGCAGAGGATGTTGGCGTCGTTGTGGGCGCGGGCCATGCGCGCCTCGAACTCGGTGGTGCAGTGGGCGGCGCGCACGCCCCTCACCTTGTTGGCCGCGATCGACATCCCGATGCCCGTTCCGCAGACCAGGATGCCGAGCCGGGCGCCCCCGGAGGTCACCGCCGCCGCCACGCGCGCGGCGTGGTCCGGGTAGTCGACGCTGTCGGCGGAGAAGGGCCCGAGGTCCTCGACGTCGAACCCGGCCTCCCGGGCCACCCGAACGGCCTCGGCCCTCAGGGCGAGCCCGGCGTGATCGGAACCGAAGACGATCCGGTCGGCCATTGGTCGCCCCTAGACCCGCTTGAATGCCACCACGGCGTTGGTCCCACCGAAGCCAAAGCTGTTCGACAGGACCGCCTCCAGCTTCACCTGGCGCGCCACGTTCGGCACCACGTCGAGCACGCACTCCGGGTCTTGCTCCTCGACGTTCACGGTCGGGGGGACGACGCCAGCCTGGAGGGACTTCACGGCGAACACCGCCTCGGCCCCGCCGGCGGCGCCCAGCATGTGGCCGGTCATCGACTTGGTCGAGGAGACCAACAGCCCGCCGTCGGCCCATGCCCCGAACACCCTTCGAATGGCCTGGCACTCGGCGATGTCACCCTGCGGCGTGGAGGTTCCGTGGGTGTTCACGTACCCCACCTGCTCCGGCCGGAGCCCGGCGTCGGCCAGCGCCATGCGCATGGCCCGCTGACCGCCCTCCCCCTCCGGCGCCGGCGAGGTCACGTGGTTCGCGTCGCAGCTCGCCCCGTACCCGCACAGCTCGGCGTAGATCCGCGCTCCGCGCTTGCGAGCGTGCTCGTACTCCTCGAGGACGAGGATGCCCGCCCCCTCGGCGGCCACGAAGCCGTCCCGCCCCTTGTCGAACGGGCGGCTGGCCTTCTCGGGCGCGTCGTTCCGTTCCGACATGGCCCGCGCCGCGCAGAAGCCGGCCAGGCCGAGCGGCGTGAGGGTGGCCTCGGTGCTGCCGGCGATCATGACGTCGGCCATGCCGCGCTCGATGTAGATCATGGCGTCGCCGACCGAGTGATTGCCGGTGGCGCAGGCCGAGACCGGCGAGAAGTTCGGCCCCTTGAGCCCCCAGCGCAGCGCGATCTGCCCCGGCGCCAGGTTGATGATGATGGCCGGGATGAAGAACGGGCTCACCTTGCGCACGCCGCGCTCCATGAGGGTCTTGTGGGTGTCCTCGATGGTGGCGAGGCCCCCCATCCCGGAGCCGACGATGACGCCGACCCGCTCCGGGTCCTCCTTCGCGAAATCGATGCCGGCGTCCTTCACCGCCATGTCGGTCGCCGCCAGCGCGAACTGGATGAACCGGTCGTTCCGGCGCGCTTCCTTGCGCTCCATGAACTTGTCGGGCTCGAAGCCCTTCACCTCTCCGGCGATGCGGGTGGGATAGGTGGAGGCGTCGTACTGGGTGATCGGGGCAATCCCGCTCTTCCCGGCGACGAGCGCCTGCCAGCTCTCCTCCACCCCGATGCCGACAGGACAGACCAGCCCCAGCCCGGTGACCACCACGCGACGCCTGGACATCCGACCGACCTCCTCTCGCCGAATCGCACGGCGCAAACCCTCCCGCGGCCCTCCGGCCCCGGTGGGGATCCTGGCCGCCCCCCGCCGCCCTACTTCTTGTGGGTGTTGACGTAGTTGATGGCGTCCTGGACGGTCTTGATGTTCTCGGCCTCCTCGTCGGGGATCTCGACCTCGAACTCCTCCTCCATCGCCATCACCAGCTCGACGATGTCGAGCGAGTCGGCGCCCAGGTCCTCGATGAAGCTCGAGGTGCTCTTGATCTCGTCCTCGGCGACCCCGAGCTGCTCGGCGATGATGCCCCGGATCTTCTGCTCCACGTTGCCCGTCGTCATCGATGCTTCCTCCTGTGGTTAGAAACTACATGTGCATGCCGCCGTTGACCCGGAGCACCTCTCCGGTCACGTACGATGCCTGATCGCTGCAGAGCCACGCCACCGCCGCGGCCACATCCTCGGCGCTGCCGAGGCGCCCAAGCGGGATCATCTCCGCCAGCTTCTGCCTGGCGGCCTCCGGCACGGCCGCCGTCATGTCCGTATCGATGTAGCCTGGAGCGACCGCGTTCACCCGCACGTTTCGCGACGCCAGCTCCCGGGCCACCGACTTGGTGAGGCCGATGAGACCCGCCTTGGTGGCTGAATAGGCTGCCTGGCCTGCGTTTCCCATCTCTCCGACCACCGACGTCAGGTTCACGATGACCCCCCCTCTGGCCTTCATCATGGGTCGGGTCGCCGCCCGGATGAGGTGGAAGGCCCCGGTGAGGTTCACGTCGAGCTGCCGCTTCCAGTCCTCGTCCTTGAGCCGCATCACCAGCTGGTCGAGGGCCACGCCGGCGTTGTTCACGAGGATGTGGAGGCCGCCCATCGACTTCACCACCTCGTCCACGGCCCGCGTCACCGCCTCGGCGTCGGCCACGTCGAACTGGAAGAGGCGGGCCTCGGGCGACCCGGCCTCGCGAACCAGCCGGAGCGCCTCCTCGGCCGCGGCCTGGTTCCCGGCGTAGTTGAGCGCCACCCGCGCGCCCCCCCGGGCCAGCGCCACCGCGATGGCCCGCCCGATCCCGCGGGAGGCACCGGTGACGAGCGCGGTCTTGCCCTGGAAGTCGTACATGGTCAGGCTCCCAGTGCGGCGAGGGTCTTGTCGAGGGAGGCCGGGTCGGACACCGAGTGGACCTCGATGCCCTTGTCGATGCGCCGCACCAGGCCACCGAGCACCGTGCCCGGTCCGACCTCGACGACGCGGCCGACGCCCAGACGCGCCAGTTCCTGCACGATCTCGGCCCAGCGCACCGGTGCGGTCACCTGCTCCACGAGCAGGGGAACGATGCGGCCCGTGTCCGAATTTGCCTTGGCCTCGACGTTGGTCAGCACCGGAACCGCTGGCTGGCTCCAGGAAACGGCTCGCAGCACCGATTCGAGCCGCGCCTTCACCGGTTCCATGAGCGCGCAGTGGAAGGGGGCGCTGACCGGGAGCGGCAGCACGCGCTTGGCGCCCGCCTCCTTGAGCTTCGCGCCCGCCTCCGCCACCGCGGCGGATGCACCGGCGATGACGGTCTGGTTGGGCTCGTTGTAGTTGGCCGGCGACACGACCTGGCCGATGGCGGCCTGGACCGACTCGCAGATGGCCCGCACCCGCTCCGGCTCGAGCCCGAGGACCGCCGACATGGCGCCCTGTCCGGCCGGCACGGCCTCCTGCATGAAGGTCCCGCGGGCGCGCACCGCCCGCGCTGCATCGTGGGCGGAGACCGCGCCTGCGGCCACCAGCGCCGAGTACTCGCCCAGCGAGTGGCCGGCCACCAGGTCCGGCTTCACGCCTCGTGAAGCAAGGACCGCTGCGGCCGCCGCCGACACCGTGAGGATGGCGGGCTGGGTGTTGGCGGTGAGCTTCAGCTTCTCGTCCGGCCCCTCGAAGCACAGGGTGGAGAGCTTCTCGCCGAGCGCCGCGTCGACCGCCTCGAAGACCGCGCGCGCCTCCGGAAAGGCGTCGTGCAGGGCCCGGCCCATGCCCGCCGCCTGGGAGCCCTGTCCGGGGAAGATGAATGCGAGCTTCGACAAGGCCGCCTCCTACCAGCGAACGAGCGCGCTACCCCAGGCCATGCCGCCGCCGATGGCCATCATGAGGATCAGGTCGCCCGGCTTGAACCAGCCGGCGCGATTGGCCTCGTCGAGCGTCATGGGAACGCTCGCCGACGAGGTGTTGCCATACTTCTCCAGGTTCATCCAGCACTTCTCGGCGGGAATGCCCAGCCGTTCCAGCGTCGAGTCGAGGATGCGCTTGTTGGCCTGGTGGGCGATGACCCAGTTGACGTCCTTGGGCTGGAGGCCGCTCGAGGCAAGCGCCTCGCGGGACACCTCCTCCAGCGCCCGCACGGCCACCTTGTAGACCTCCCGCCCGTTCATCTTCACCTTGTTGAGCTTCTCGTCGAGCACCTTCTGGCTGAACGGCATTCGCGAGCCGCCCCCCGGCGTGTACAGGATCGGCCAGAGCGAGCCGTCCGTGTGCAGGTGGGTCGAGAGCAGGCCGCGGTTCGGGTCATGAGTGGGGACGAGCACCATGGCGCCGGCGCCGTCGCCGAAGAGGATGCAGGTGTTGCGGTCGGACCAGTCGGTGAGCCCCGTGAGGATCTCCGCGCCCACCACGAGCGCCGCGCGGGAAGCGCCGCTCGCCACGTAGCGGTCGGCGATCGAGAGGGCGAAGAGCGAGCCGGCGCAGGCCGCGGCGACGTCGAAGGCGAAGGCCTGCTTGTTGTGAAGCCCCGCCTGCAGCACCGCGGCCGACGACGGGAACGGGAAGTCGGGGGTGATGGTCCCGACCACGATGAGGTCGATGTCCTCTGGCCGCACCCCGGCCATCTTGAGCGCCTTGTGGGAGGCCTTGAGGGCCAGGTCGCTCGTGGCCTCGCTCTCCGCGGCGACGTGCCGCTCCCGGATGCCGGTGCGGTCGTAGATCCACTCGTCGCTGGTCTGGACCAGGGCCTCCAGATCCTTGTTGGTCATGACCTTCTCCGGCGCGTAGCTGCCGGTCCCGACGATGAGCGATCGCATGGGTGTCTCCATTCTTCTCACGCCTCGGGCGCCCTGCGGCGCCTGGTTCCAGTGTTGACCTCGGCCGCGTCCGTCTCGCCAGCGAGGAGCCCGGCCGCCAGCGCCGCCGCCTCCCCGATCTCGTCGGTGCAACTCGCCCGCGCCACGTCGGCCGCCAGCGCCACCGCGCTTGCGATGGCAAGCCGATCGGAGGCGCCGTGGGCGATGACGACCACGCCCTCCACGCCGAGAAGGGGGGCCCCGCCGATCTCACGCCAGTCCACCCGGTGCCGGATCTCGTCGATGGCGCTCTTCACGAGCGCCGCGCCCAGTCGTGACGGGATCGTCCGGCGAAGGGCATCTCGCATCATCACCGCGAGGGCCTGGGCGGCTCCCTCCATGGTCTTCAAGGCCACGTTGCCGGTGAACCCGTCGGTCACCACCACGTCGATCTCGCCCCGGAGCAGGTCGCGCCCCTCGCAGTAGCCCTCGAATCGGAGCTCCGAGCGCCCCAGCGCCGCGGCCGCAGCCCGGGTCACCGCCGTGCCCTTGGAAGCCTCCTCGCCGTTCGACAGGAGCGCCACCCGCGGCCTCGCCACCCCCAGCACGCGGCGGGAGTAGACCTCGCCCATGAGGGCGAACTGAACCAGGTGGACGGGCCGGCAGTCGACGTTTGCGCCGGAGTCGAGCATCACCGGCCGCCCCTTGACGGCGGGGAGCAGCGACAGGATGGGGGGACGCTGCACGTCGCCGGCGCGCCCGAGCACCATCATGGCCCCGGCCATCACCGCGCCGCTGTTTCCAGCGCTGACGAGGGCCGACGCCTCGCCGTCGCGGACCAGCTCCAGCGCGACCCGGATCGAGTTGGCCTTCTTCCGGCGCATGGCCTGCCCCGGGTGCTCGTCCATCCCGACGGTCTCGGGCGCGTGGCGAACCTGGACCGGCAAGTCCCGGCTTGCGCGCTGCCGATCCAGCTCGGCGCGCACCCGCTCCTCGGGGCCGACCAGGAGGATGGCCTGCCCCTTGCGCGCTGCGTCAATCGCGCCCTGAACGATGGCGCCCGGGGCGTTGTCGCCCCCCATGGCATCTACCGCGACGGGTGCGATGCCCGGGGCCATCCGGCTCTACGCGCCCTCGGAAACTTGACGCTCCTTGTAGAAGCCGCACGCAGCGCATACCCGGTGCGACATCACCGGCTCCTTGCACTTCGGGCACAGGGTCACGTTGGCCGGCGTGATCTTGAAGTTGGCCGCGCGGCGACGGTTGCGCCGCATGCTGCTCGTTCGCTTCTTGGGAACTCCCACGGGGTTCGCTCCTTAGTGAAAGGGTCTCGGCGTCACGACTGCCGGAACTTCTCGAGCCCAGCCCAGCGCGGGTCGGGCACGTGGCGGTCGCAGCCGCACTCCTTCTCGTTCTGGTTCTGCCCGCACACCGGGCAGAGCCCCTTGCAACCTTCCCGGCACACCGGACACGGGGGCAGCGCCAGGACGATCTGCTCCTGGACCAGGGGATCGATGTCGATCACCTTGCCCTTGTAGATCTCCTCGTCCACCTGCTGCGGCGAGAAGCTCCCCTCGGTGTGCTCCTCGCCGGTCTCGTGCCGCTCGCCCTGCGTCTCGATGGCCTCCTCGATCGGGACGAGCGAGATCTGGAAGTCGACGGGCACGGCGACCGCTGCGGGCGCAAGGCAGCGCCCGCACTGGGCCGCCAGGTCGATCCGGGCCTTCGCGTGGAGGAGGACACGCCGGCCCAGTCGCTCCAGGCGTGCGTCGATCCGCACCGGACCGGCGGCCCTGTAGCCGGCGGGGTCGCCGCGAAGGGCTTCGTCGAGCGTCGCGCCGGGAATCTCCCAGGACCGCTCGAGGCCGGAATCCTTGATTTCGTCAATGTTGACGCGCATTTGCGTCGCTTCCTGACCCGAAAAGCGGTCCATTATAGGGACCGACCCCCGCAAGTCAAGGCGCGCCAGGCTGGGACGGCGCCGTCCGGGTCCCAGGTCGGGCTACGGCCTGACGAGCCCCCGGGCCACGGCGAGGAGCGCTGCCTCGGCCTTCGTGGAGACGTCCATCTTCTCGTAGATACGCTTCACGTAGGTCTGGACCGTCCCCTCGGCGATTCCGAGCGCGGTGGCGACGTCGGCGTAGGTGTGTCCGTGGACGAGGAGCTCCAGCACCTCGCGCTCGCGCTTGGAGAGCGGCGGCCCGTGGTTGCGCTGATCGGGCGGATCGCCCCGGAGCTCCGCCAGCAGCACCTTGGCGGCCCGCGGGCTGATGGGAGCGGAGTCGCCGCGCAGCACGTCCTCGACGGCCCGCGCCAGCTCGCCGGCGTGGAAGGGCTTCAGGATGTAGCCGGCCGCCCCGGCGCGGAGCGCCCCGAGCACGCGGGCCGGGATGTCCACGGCGGTGAGCGCGATGCATGCGATCTTCGGCATCTCCTGCCGGATGGCGGCGATGACGTCCTCGCCGCTCATCCTGGGGAGGCCGAGATCGACGAGAGCCACGTCGGGCAACTCGCGGCGGGCGAGCGCGAGGCCCTCCTCGCCTGTTGCGGCGGTGCCGCACATCTCGAACCCGTGGGCCGTCAGTACTTGCGCGATGAGCCGGGACACGGCCTCGTCGTCCTCGATGGCGATCGCTCTCGTCGGCATTCAGATCCCTCCGGTGCACTCCGCAGGCTGGCCCTCGCGGGCTCCGCCATGTACCGCGAGCAGGGTACCCTAGCCACCGACGCTTCGCTACACCGGGACTCACGGAGGGAGCGTTCACCGCAAGGCGACGTGGGTGATTTTCTTCGTCTGAACGTGAATCCAGCTCCCGACGATGTTTGCCCCGAAGGGGGGTACGGCCGGAGCGGTCTCCCGCGCTAACATGCCGCTCCCATCTCCCTCGGTTTCCAGGGCTGCGCAGCCGGCCACGGCCGGCCAGGAGGACACATGTACGGGACGATCCGACGCTACAAGCTCTCCAAGCCGAAGGAGTTCATCGACAAGGTGAACTCCTCCTTCATCAACGTGATCCGCAGGGTGCCCGGCTTCATCTCCTACATCGGCATCGACGAGGGGGACGGCTGGTGGGCCTCGCTCAGCCTCTTCGAAACGCGCGACGGCATGGCGCAGGCGAACCGGGTCGCGGCGGAATGGGTGAAGGCCGAGGCGCCCGGCCTCGCGTCGGGGCCGCCCGAGATCACCGAAGGGCCCGTCGTGGTGAAGTGAGGCGGGCGATTCGCGCCCGGGGTTTGATCACGTCCTACCGGACATGCTAGGGACGGCCGTGCTCCATCTCCAATCCACTGAACAGTTGCTCAAGGCGATCGCGCTGGCGTGCGCGGCGCTCTCCGTCTTCATCGGGATCTGGTACCTGATCCGGCGGCCCCACCTGCACCGGGCGACGAAGACCCTGCTCCTGCTCGGGCTCGGCGTCTTCCCCCTCATCGTCTCGCTCACCGGCAACATCGCCAGCTTCGAGTACACGCTGACGCGACCGTTCTGCGGCTCCTGCCACGTCATGGGGCCGTACCTTCGCGACGCCGAGGACCCGAAGTCGAACAGCCTGGCGGCCATGCACAGCCGCAATCACAGGTTCGGCGAGAACAGCTGCTACACGTGCCACGCCGACTACCAGATGCTCGGCGCCGTCACGACGAAGATGAACGGCATGCGCCACCTGTTCAAGTACGTGACCGAGTACGCGAGCACCGGGCCGGACGGCGAGGGCGGGCCGCCCATTCACCTCTACAAGCCGTTCAAGAGCGAGGCCTGCATGCAGTGCCACTCGATGACGGCGAAGAAGTACCTCGAGCAGCACGCCGACCAGGTCGAGCAGATGCGATCGGGTGACGTGGCCTGCATCGACTGCCACAACGAGGTGCACCCGCTGGCGCTGTCGCGCAGGGCGAGCGCGAGGAGGGAGGAGAAGTGAAACACAAGATGGCCAAGCAGATGGTCCTCTTCTCCGTGATCGGGACGATGGTCGCCATGGCCTTCATGGCCTCGTCCATCATCTTCCCGCACCCCCTCCTGCTCGTGCTGGCGATGAGCATCGGCCAGGGAATCGCCATCTTCGCGCTGGCGCTGTTCCTGCTCGCCGTGGCACTCGATCTGCAGTCGAGCGGCGTCGCCTACATTCCCGCCGACGAGCCGGTGCCGGAGACTGGTCCGGAGGCCGGCACGGGGGCCGGCTCGGAGACTCCGCCCACTCCGCCCGCTCCGTAGACCCGCGTCACTTCGGCGCGGAACCACGCGCCGCGGCCCGGATCCTGGGGACGACGATGAGCCCCAGTCCGTAGCAGGCGAATGCCAGGATCAGCGTGGCAGGGCGTCCGCGGGACAGGTCCTCGAGGAGGATCTTGAGCCCGGTGATCCCGAGGAGCGGATAGGCGAGCCACCCGGCCTCGGAGAGCGCGGCCCCGCGGCCCAGCCAGGCGACGGCCACGGCGGTCACCACGAGGGCGACCGTGCGAAGCGTGGCGAGCGCCCCCGGGCTCGAGTCCGCGCCGGTCCCGGTGACGATCGGCGCCAGCCAGGCGACCGCCACGCCGGAGACGGCCAGGGCCAGGGCGAGGTACACGAGGAGGGGTGGAAGCTGATCCAGCAGGCTGGTTCGCGGCACACGGCTGGCCAGCCAGGCACTGCCAGCCACTACGAGCAGCACCGCCACGACCGCGGCTCCCGGTCGCCAGTCGACGGCCGAGCCCACGAAGAGGGCGCTTGCCGAGCGGACGAGGAGCTCGCTTCCGAGCGCGGCGCCGAGCGCGTAGGTGGCCGAGTGGGTGGCCATGGTCCGGCTCTGCCGGCGGCGCGCCAGGAATCCGAAGCCCAGTGCCAGGATGGCCCACGCGAGCGAGCGCGCCGGTTCGCCGAGGAGCAGTGCGGTCCCGGCGAGCAGGAAGACGATGGCGACCGACGTGTAGAAGTAGAAGTTCTCCTTGATCTTCTGCCGGCGCTCCACGAAGGCGAACGCCACCGCGTACGACGCGACGCCGAAGACGACCGAGGTGACGCCGAATCCGACCTGGCCCATCCCGGAGCGGATCGCCACCCACACCGCGCCTCCGATGCCGACCGTGATCACCGCCGCGGTCTGGACCATCTCGAAGGGGAGCACCTTGCGTCCCATGTAAAGGGTGCGGGTCGCGAAGCTCCCCAGGAAGCAGGCCACCAGCGCCGCCTGGACGAGGAGCGCGAGGCCCGGCCCCTCGGCGCTGAGCCGATCGGTGGCCTTGATGGCGACGAGGAGGACCAGGAGATCGGCGACGATCGCCACCGGCCAGCGAAGCAGGGTCCAGTCGCGCACGTAGCCGATCCAGAGCGTCGCCACGCCGAGGAAGATGACGTAGAGCGCGCCCGGCACCAGCCGGCGCGACGCCACCATCAGGGCGAGCGCGGTGGCGATGCCCCCGAGCGACACCACCCAGGCGAGCGCTTGAAGTCCCCGGCGCGCGGCGAGCAGGAGGGCGACGGAGGTGAGCGCCGTCAGCACCGCGGCCGCGCCCAGCGGCGAGAAGAGCTTGAACCGGGTGGCGCCCTCGAAGAGCAGCGGGAATCCGATGATCACCACCGAGATCGCGTAGAAAGCCGCCGAGAGCATCTGCCCGGCACGCCCGGCGCGGTCGGCCATGACGATCCATGCCCCGGCGTAGGTGAACCCCAGCCCCACGCCCACCCAGGCCGGAATGCGCCCGGAGTCGGTGAGGGCCCGCAGCACGAAGGCGCCGGCCAGGACGAGCAGCGTGCGCCCCCCGAGCGAGAGCGCGCGCGTGGCCTGGCCCGAGTCCCAGGCCTCCTCGCCGCCCTCGGCCGGCCGCGCCTGCGCGGCGGCCTGGCGCCTGGCCACCGGGGGGGGCGCCTTCTCCAGGGCGGCCACGCGCCCTTCCAGGCGCGCCACGGCCTGGGCCAGATCCGCGAGCCTCGCGTCGAGATCGGGCGTCACGGCACGTGGCTTCCGGCGGGCGCGCCGGCCGGTGGCACGGCGGGCGGGCCGTGCCCATCCGCCACGCCACCTTCCGGTTCCTCGATCCCCAGCACGCGGTCGAAGACCCAGAGGATGACGAAGGGCGCCACGAAGAGCGCGATGGCCATGAGCACCCCCTCGCGTCCGAAGATCTCCGGCTCGAAGGGCGAACGAAGCCCGCGCAGCGACTTCGAGAGAAGCTGCCCCCCGATGACGATGTTCCAGCGCATCGCGAAGACCTGGATCAGGCAAAGGAGCGCCGCCACGGTGGCGAGCGTGTTGCGCACCTTGTCGTGCAGGTAGCGGTTCATCAGCACCACCACCGCCAGCAGGATGAGCGGGATGAGGCCGCCCACGATCATCTGCACGGTCACGTAGGAGAAGGCCAGCCGGGTGGTGAGCAACTGGGAGATGATGATCCACGACTCGGACTTCTCGTAGGCCATCACGATGAGCTCCAGCTGCTCGAGCGTGATGGTGAGGATGAGGAAGAACCAGAGCCAGCTCGCCAGCGCCGAGACGCAGGTGGCCACCACCGGGCGCCCGTCGATCCGGGCGAACACCTGGTAGAGCAGGATGAGGAGCGCGATGCCCGACACCGCCGCGGAGAGCAGGAAGATGACCGGCATGAGCGGCGTCGACCACCAGGGGTTGGCCTTGATGGCGCCGAAGATGAAGCCGACGTAGCCGTGGAGCATGCACGCGGCGGGGAGGCCGATGCCGGCCAGGATCTTGATGGCCTTGTGGTCGACCTCCCGCGCTTCCGGCGAGAGGTCGTAGGTCCGGAGCGCCAGCGTCGAGTAGAAGACCCGGGCGAACCCGCGGCTGCGCTTGGCGCGGTCGATGATCTCGGGGCGCCAGACGAACCAGAGCTCGAGGACCAGGACGAGCAGGTAGAAGGAGTAGAGGATCCCGAACCCCGCCATGGCGGAGGTGGGGTTGGGCGTGATGATGACGAAGGGGCCGCGCTGCGGCTGGCCCAGGTGAAGCTGGAGCGGGAGCGAGGCCACCAGCAGGAAGGCGAACGACGTCGCCATGGCGAGCCGCGCCACCGGCTTGAACTCCTGCCGGTCGAAGAGGTGGTAGAGCGAGGTCACGATGAAGGAGCCGGCCACGAACCCGGTGATGTACGGGTACATGACGATCATCAGGCTCCAGGTGACGTGGATGTCGTTGGGGAAGGCGAAGCCGGTGATCTCGGGCATCACCTCACCTCCTTGTCGAGATGCGTGTAGTAGCACTGCGGCTCGGTGAGCAGGTGCCCCTGGAGGATCTGCACCCGGTCGTGCTCGATGGCCACCCGCACCGGGTCCCCGTCCTTCTTCAGATCCCCGAACTGGCGCGCCTGGGTGGGGCAGACGGTCACGCAGGCCGGCTTCAGGCCCCTGGTGATGCGGTGGTAGCACCAGGTGCACTTCGACGCCGTGTGCGTGGCCGGGTGAATGAAGCGGCTTCCGTACGGGCAGGCCTGCACGCAGTAGCCGCAGCCGATGCAGCTCTCCGCGTCCACCAGCACCGCGCCGTCCTTGGTGCGGTACGAGGCGCCCACCGGGCAGACCTGCGTGCAGGGCGTGGCCCGGCAGTGGTTGCAGATCTTGGGGACGAAGAAGGACTTGGTGGCCACGAAGCCCACCTGCACCGGCGCGAACCCGTCCATTCCCCCGTTGGGCGAGTCGACGTGGCTGTCCTCCATACCCACCACGTAGCGCTCGATCCAGGTGCGGAAGAAGCCCTCGGGCACGTCGTTCTCGGCCTTGCAGGCCCGCACGCAGGAGCCGCAGCCGATGCACTTCGTGGTGTCCACGAGGTAGGCCCAGAGGTGCTCGTTCCAGTCGTAGGCCTCGCCCACCGACTTCGGGGCCTCGGAGGAGCCGAGCGCCGAGGCTCCCGCCACCATCACCACCGCTCCCCCGGTCAGGCGCAGGGTGAAGGAGATGAAATCGCGCCGGCTCGAATCGCACCCGTCGTGACAGTCGGACATGGGTTTCTCCTTCAGGGCTTGGGCGAGTGCGGGTCGTGGCACTGCAAGCAGACCTTGCCCTCGACGGGCGCGTTGACGTGCTGGTCCAGGTCGACCTGCGGAAACTTGGCCGGACGTCCCGCCACCTTGCGGTGGCATCGCGCACAGAGAGTGAACGAGCGGTCGATGGGGGGAGCCACCACCGAGCCGTCGGCCTTGACGTGCGCGCCCAGCGGGGCGTGGCAGACCTCGCAGTTGACCGTCTTGTGGGCGCCGGCGGAGCGCTTGGCGGCCTCGTCGGCGTGGCACTCGGCGCAGGTGGCCGCCCCGGCGTAGAGCGGCGTCCGGGCGTTCATCTGCTCCGCCACGTTGGCGTACCGGTACGGCCCGTACATGCCGTAGGACTTCGGCACCAGGAAGCCCCGGGCCAGCAGCACCACCGTGAGCATCACCGCCACCACCAGGACGATGCGAAAGACGTGTCGGGCGTGCTCCATCAGCGAACCTCCGGCCCGGCTTGGCCGGGCGGGTCGAGGCGTTCGGGGGCGAAGAGCATGGCGAGCCAGTCGTGGCGCGTGCGTGGCCGGGGCGTCTCGAGCGACAGTTCCTCCCGGCGGAAGAGCAGGGCGCGCATCGAGGTCCGCGACCGGACAGGCCCCGGCGGGGCCTCCGGGAGCGTCTCGGAAGCGAGAAGGCTGCGGAGGACCGAGGGGCGACGGGACGATGGAGCCGGTTCGGGCGGAGGCTCCGGCAAGGTCTCCGGGGTCATGCCAGCCCGGACGAGCCGTATGAGATTCTCGACGCCCAACCCCATCGTTCCACCTCCAGTTCGCGGCAGGGAACCACACCGGCTCGGTCCAGATCATCTCGCCGCGCGTCAATTCGTACATGCGGCTGATCTGGATCAACCGATTGGCGTCCGAGGCGGCTGCTAGAGTCCCGGGCGACGCCATGATGCTCTCCGCCCTTCTCGCCCTCGCGCTCGCCGTCCCCGCCCCCGCCCCTGCCCAGTGCGTCGAGATCCTCTCCCTCTCGGACCTCCACGGCCGCGTCTCCGAGTTGCCGCGCATCGCCGTGGAGATCGCGCCGGTGCGCGCGCGCGGTCCGTCCCTCCTGCTCGACGCGGGCGACTCGGCGCAGGGAACGGTCGAGGCCTCGCTCTCCCGCGGCGATGCCGCCGTGGCTGGCCTGGCCGCACTGGGCGTGAATGCAGCGGCGCTGGGGAATCACGATCTCGACTTCGGCCAGGAGGCGGCCCGCAAGCACATCGCAGCGGCGCCCTACCCCACCCTGGCCGCCAACCTGCGCGATGCGAAGACCGGCCGGATGCCGGACTGGAAGAACCTCGAGGCGAGCCGGCTCTTCCGGCTCCCCGGCGGTCCGATGGTGGGCGTCTTCGGCCTCTCCACCCCCTCGACGCCGACGCAGACCATGGCGGCGAACGTGGAGGGGTTGCGCTTCGGTACGCTCGCCCGGGAGGCGGAGGGCCAGGCCCGCGATCTCCGCGCCCGCGGCGCCGTGCTCGTGATCGGCCTGGTCCACGCCGGCGGCAACTGCCGGGAGCTCGGGACACCCGACGACCTCTCCTCCTGCGACCCGCGAAGCGAGCTCTTCTCCCTGGCGCGGGCGCTGCCACCTGGGCTCGTCGACGCGCTGGTGGGCGGCCACACCCACGGGTACCTCGGACATCGGGTGAACGGCGTGGCGCTGCTGCAGGCGGGCGCCAAGGGCGAGGCGGCGGGGTGGCTCACCCTCTGCCCGGGCGAGCCGGCGCGGTTCCACCTGCCCATCCGGCGGGGCGACGACAAGGGCGGTGGGGCGGCGGCCGCGGATCCGGCGGTCCGCGCCGCGGTGGCGCCCTTCCTCGCCAGCGCAGACGCCGAGCGGAAGCGGCTCGTCGGCGTCCGGCTCGACCACTCGCTTGGGCGCGGGCGCGACCGCGTCTCGCCGCTGGGCGCGACCGCCGCGCAGGCGGCCCGGTCGGCGATGGGGGCGGAGATCGGCCTGGTGAATGCCGGCTCCCTGCGGGCCTCGCTCCCGGCCGGCGACCTGCGATACGGCCAGATCTACGAGGCCATGCCCTTCGACGATGGCCTCGCCGTGGTGCGGATGTCGGGGGCGGATCTGATGGCCGTGCTCCGGGCCCTCTCGTCGTGGCGCCGGGAGGTCCCGCAGGTGGCCGGCATCGTCTTCGACGGCTCGTCTGCCCGCACCTGCGCCGGCGTCCTCGTCGACCCGGCCCGGAACTACACCGTGGCCATGAACGAGTTCCTCGCCACCGGAGGCGACGGCGTGAAGGGGGTCCTGTCGCGGCTCCCGGCGGGATCGATCACGCTGAGGCCCGACCTGAGGCTGCGCGACGCGGCGCTCGCCTGGCTCAAGACCGCTCC
>Ga0315278_10001483_pt1 | contig 20599 bp, 17 predicted proteins | sample YL17G06_0_MG_FD_203880 | JGI IMG/M metagenome (GOLD analysis project Ga0315278, IMG submission 203880) | Sediment microbial communities from Yellowstone Lake, YNP, Wyoming, USA - YL17G06_0 | ecosystem: Environmental > Aquatic > Freshwater > Lake > Sediment | place: USA: Wyoming | collected... | reverse complement strand
GGCACCAACCGGATCATTCCGCGTGAGAGCCTCGAGTTCCCTGTAGTACTGGGCACCGGTAGACAACGAGAAGTGTGCGAGCGCAGTCTCCCCTCCGAATGGGAACTTGCGCGAGATCTTGACTTCGTCGTCCTCGAACCGAAGAACGTTGTAGCACGGCTTGGTGTGCCCGCGCAGCCTCAGCGAAGCGACCGTGCCGGCGTTGACGACATACATGTTCTCGAGCCGCCACACGTACGGAACGTGCTTGTGACCGGTCAGCACGATGTTCACCCCCGCCTCGATAAGGACTTCGAGCAGGTCGCCGGCATCGGTGACGACGCTCCTCTCTCGACCCGTGCCGGGGACGGGCAGTAGATGATGGTGGCAAGTGAAGATCTTCAGGTCCGCAGGGTCGGCGAACTTCTCGCGGATCCAGCCGTAGCTCTCACGCCCGATCTGCCCTTCGTTGAGGTCGGGCTCTGTCGAGTCCGCGCCCACGATCCGCACCCCCTTCATCTCCGTTGCCCAACCGCGGGGGCCGATCAGTTCCTCGAAATGAACGTATCCGACGTTGCGGGCATCGTGGTTCCCCATCACGGTGAAGACCGGAGCCTCGATCCTGGAGGAATACGCGATCCAGTTCTTGTACTCCTGGCGATAGCCCTCGTTGGTGAGATCCCCCGTCACCACGACGAGATCCGGCGCCATCTCGTTCAGCTCCGAGATGACGCGATTCATCATGTTGGGCACGAAGTAAGGGGAACCCACGTGAGGATCGGAGATGTGAACGATCGTTACCACGGTGAGTTCAGTCTAACCGCCGAAGGGGATCCGGACTTCCCCGTCTCGCCCGCCGTCTCGCCCGGTCGACGCCGGTGGGTGTGGGACGATAGCGGCACCGTGAATCGCCTCGATCTGTTCCTTCTCGCCCTCGCGTTCCTGGTCGGATGGACCGGTTATCGGCGTGGGGCTCTGCGGCAGATCCTGTCGTGGGGCGGCTTGGTGCTGGGGCTGGTGCTGGGAGCAACGCTGGCTCCGCGTGCCGCTGCGTTGGCCCAGAACCCGCTGAACCAGGTAGGCATGGCGCTTGGAGCGTTCCTGATCGGTGGGGTCGTCGGGATCATCTTCGGCAAACTCTTCGGCCGATCCGCGCGTGCCGCCGCTAAAGGGGTTCATCTTGGTCTCCTCGACTCTGCGGGGGGAGCGGGTATCGCGCTCGTCGCACTCGGCCTCATCGTCTGGTTCATAACTCTCAACCTCGTGAACGGCCCTTTCCCCGGGATCGCTCTGGAGATCCGCGAGTCCGTGGTCATCCAGGGCTTGGACTCGGCCCTCCCCGAACCACCCTCGCTCTTGTCCCAGGTTCGCGACTTCTTCAACAGGTTCGGCTTCCCCCAGGTGTTCGCCGGTCTTCCGCCTGCGCCGGCCGGACCCGTTGTCGGACCTACCCAAGAGGACGCCTCCGCCGCTTTCGAGCACGCGGCGGAAAGCACCGTGCGCGTCGTCGGGCGTGCTTGCGACCAGATACTGCAAGGGACCGGCTTCGTGGTGGCACCGAACTACGTGCTGACCAACGCTCACGTGGTCGCCGGGGTCGGCGAGCCCCAGATCCAGATCCAGGGAGGCGCTACCCAGGCCGCGACTACCGTCCTCTTCGATCCCGACCTGGACGTCGCGGTCTTACGCGTGGCGGAGGCTCCAGGGCCCGTGTTGCCGCTAGCGGGCGAAGACGTTGCGCGCGGCACAGGAGGGGCCGTCCTGGGGTACCCCGGTGGCGGGGATCTGACCGGCGTCAAGGCCGCGGTTCGGCAAGTCATACAAGCCGAAGGTCGCGACATATACGGCGGCGACCAGGTCACCCGAGAGGTGTACGAGCTGCAGACCGAAGTGATGCCCGGGAACTCGGGCGGGCCCTTCGTCATGACCGACGGGACCGTGGCCGGCTTGGTGTTCGCCGCATCAACGACAGAGAAGGGCGTCGGCTACGCGATCACTTCGACCGAACTTCAGAACGACCTTCATCGCGCGGTCGTCCGCCTTTCGCGTGTGCCGACCGGGTCGTGTATCCGCTAGCTACTCTTCCATGACCACCCGCACGTCGCCTTCGCGAGCCAGCAGTGAGAACGACGTGATCTCGCCTTCCCTACGGAAGACCAGGGATATGCGACTGGTGCCTATGCTGAGGTTCCGCAATTCGACCGTGTTCAGCCAAGGCGGGAGATGCGGCTTGTTGACCGTGAGCAGATTCTCGTGGGCGCGCGCCGATATCCCGAGCATCGCCTGCAACATCAAGAAGGGGGATCCCGCGGCCCATGCTTGTGGCGAGCATGCAACGGGGTAGCTGACCGGGCGATTCGGACTTCGGCGAGTGAACCCGCAGAACAGTTCGGGCAGACGCATGTAGTCCGCGTGGATCGCCGCGTCGAATAGCGCCGTCGCCACTCGATTCGTCCCTCTGACCAGGCCGTAGCGCTTGAACCCCGCCGCAATCAGGGCATTGTCGTGCGGCCAAACGGAGCCGTTGTGATAGCTCATGGGGTTGTACGCGGCGGCCGCCTTGCTCATCGTCCTGATCCCCCACCCCGAGAACATGTCCGGCGCCAGAAGCCTTCTGGACACCGCCTGCGCCTTGTCTTCGTCGACAATGCCGCAGTAAAGCGCATGGCCGGGGTTGGACACGATGCTTCGCACCTGTCGCTTGTCACGATCCAGAGCACCGGCGAAGTACTCCTCGTCCTCCATCCAGAAAGCGTCGTTGAACCTGCTCTTCAGCGTCGCCGCTTCCTCGCGCAGGCTCTGCGCGCGTTCGGGGTGGTCGAGCGCGTCGTAGACATCCGCCATCCGGGTCTTCGCCAGGTAGACGTAGGCCTGCACCTCCACGAGGGCTATCGGCGGTTCGGCCAAGCGGCCGTCTGCGTGGGTGATGGAATCGTGCGAGTCCTTCCAACCCTGATTGCGGATACCTCGGGGGGAGCGGGAATGGAACTCGACGAACCCGTCACCGTCCCTGTCGCCGAACTCGTCGATCCACTTCAGGGCCGCTTCCGCATTCGGCAGCAGCTCTCTCGCGAACTCGAGGTCTCCGGTCCACCGGAAGTACTGAGCCAGAAGCACGAGGAACAGAGGCGTCGCGTCGACGGAACCGAAGTAGGGGGTGTGCGGGATGGCTCCGGAACGAGCCAGCTCTCCCTCGCGGAACTCGTGGAGTATCTTGCCCGGCTCTTCGTCTCGCCAGGGATCGTCTTTCGTCCCCTGGTATGCGGCGAGCAGCGTGAGCGCCTCTCGGGCGGGCCGAGGATTGATCATCAGCATCTGATGTCCGGCCAGGATCGAGTCGCGACCGAATATCGCCACGTACCAGGGGATGCCGGCCGCGAATACGCTCCCCTTGTCCATCTTGGTGAACAGGGCTCGGAGGTCCTTCTGACTTCGCCCCAAGAGGTTGTTGAAGACCTCGTTGTCGGTCACCACTTGCGTGCACTCGCGCTCCCAATCCTCGTAGGAGCGCCGCAGCTCGTGAACGGCGGCATCGAACTCCTTGGGTTCGGGAACCACTTCTCCGACCCTCGGTTCGACCGTGAGGGCGACGCTCTTCGTTTGATAGGGACCGAATTGGAGGCGGAACACAGCCTTGGCCACATCGCCGGCGATCTCGACATGGGTCGGCTCGGTCTCGAACGCAACCACGGTTGAGCGCCGGACCCCGTCGCGTCCGTCGCGCCTGAAGACGACCTGACCATCGCCGATCTCCGGGGGCATGGTCTCTCCACCGCCCTCGGAGATCATGCCTCGGACCTCGAACATGTCCGCGAAGTCGGCGCCGAACTCAAGTTCCACGTCGAGCGTCACCGGATGCGCGTTATAGCTTTTGACGCGGATGTGCTCGTAGAGGCGATCCTTGATGGCGCGGATGCGACGGATGTTCAGAGTCTGCTGTGGTACGGCCAGTACTCCCCACTCGAACAGATCCGGATTCGTGAGATCGACGTGGGACATGTAGGCGCGCTCCGACGAGGAAGAGAGCAGCACGGGCTCTCGCCCCGAGATGGTCATCGCGAGATGCGAAAGGAATCGCGTGTCCTTGTAGTAGAGGCCCAGGCCGAAATCCTTGCGGTCCGCCAGATCACCGCGTTTGTTCGAATAGAGGAAGAGCTCGCCTTCCTTGACGCCCAGGACGCGACTGGCAAGGTCTGTGACGAGAACGGGGGCGCCGGAGTCGGCCGGCGACACATGCTCGGCGTCGGAGCTCAGGTTCTCGGGATCAGCGTTCACAGGGAGTCTCCGGCGAGTCTAGGTTCGCCACGAGCCTCATTCAACGTCATCGAGCGGGAGAGACCTGCGCCCCATCCGACTCTGGGCTCAGAGGAACCGCCCTCCAGCCGGAACCGAGGCCGGGGAGGCTGGTATCCGGGTTCGGAAAGGCGAGCAAGGTCGGGCCGGCACCGGAGACGCACACCGGGATCCCTTGGCTCCTGAGGCGCTCGAAGGCTTCGCGTACCACCGGAACCAACTCCAACCGCGCGTCCTGATGGAGCCGGTCTTCCAGCGCAACCGCGAGCAACTTCGGGTCCTGCGTGAAAGCGACCACCGCCTGGGCCGTCCTGCGAAGGTTGAACACCGCGTCGATCAGCGAGACTTCCTGACTCAACACCCGTCTGGCCTCCGAAGTTGGCAGACGAACACCCCCGGGAATCAGGGCGACGGGGCGGATGTCCGGGTGTGGATCGAGGCGAACTGGCGGAGCCTCGCCATCCGCGATGGTGAAGCCGCCGTAGATGGCCGGAGCCGCGTTGTCCGGATGGCCCTCGATGGACGTGGCCTCCACCAGCAAGGCGTGGAGGTCGCCACCTTCGCCCGTGAGACCGAGGTCGAGCAGTTCGGCCGCCAGCATGACCCCGGCAACCGCCGCTGCCGCCGAGGAACCGAGCCCGCGTTCCAGCGGAACACGATTCACGCCGTGAAGGTGGAGCGGAGGCAGGTCCAAACCCGCTTGGCGGGCCATATGGGCCATCGCCAAGCTCACCATGTCGGATCCGTCGGTGGGGAGCTCGGTCGCTCCCTCGCCCTCCCAGGAGACACCCGGCGCGGCGTCGGTATCGAGCACAACTTCGTTGTGGAGCGAGAGCGCGAGCCCGAGACAATCGAAACCCGGGCCAAGATTCGCGCTGGTCGCGGGAACCCGGGCCAGCAACTTCACAGGCCGAGCTCCGCTGCCACTATCTCGGGGTCGTTCGCAACCGTTGGAGGATGACTCGCGCCGGTGAGCGCCCACTCCGGATCCTTCAAGCCGTGGCCGGTGAGGACGCACACGACCGTGGAGCCCGCGGGGATGACCCCCTCGCCCACCACCTTCAGAAGTCCGGCGACCGAAGCCGCGGAGGCAGGCTCGGCGAACAGCCCCTCGCGCGCGAGGCGACGGTACGCGGCGAGGATCTGTCGATCGGTCACCGCAGTTATCGAGCCCTTCGATTCGCTAGCAGCCGCCACGGCCTTGTCCCACGACGCCGGATTACCGATACGGATGGCCGTCGCGATGGTCTGCGGGTTCGGTATCGGGTGGCCCTCGACTATCGGAGCTGCACCGCTGGCCTGAAAGCCTAGACAGTGGGGAGTCTTCTCGATGATCCCGTCCGAAAGGTACTCCGTATAGCCCATCCAATGGCTCGTGATGTTGCCGGCGTTGCCCACGGGCGTCAGATGGAAGTCGGGGGCACGACCGAGCGCGTCGCAGATCTCGAAGGCGGCGGTCTTCTGCCCGATGATCCGATAGGGATTGACGGAGTTGACGAGCGTGACCGGGTAGGCGTCGGCCAGGCCCTGCGCCAATTTGAGCGAGTCATCGAAATTCCCGACTACCTCCAGAACACGAGCGCCGTGAACGAGGGTCTGCGCCATCTTGCCCATCGCGATCTTGCCCTGAGGCACCAGCACTGCGCAGGTCAGGCCCGCCTTGGCTGCATAGGCCGCCGCAGAGGCGCTCGTGTTCCCGGTGGAAGCGCACACGACCGCTTTCGCTCCCTCCTCGACTGCCTTCGAGATGGCCATGGTCATGCCACGGTCCTTGAACGAACACGTCGGGTTCGCACCTTCGTACTTGAGCCAAACCTCGGCTCCTGTCTCCGAAGAAAGCGACTCAGAGTGGACCAGAGGGGTACCACCTTCGCGCAGGGTTATGACGGCCGTAGCATCGGAGACGGGCAATCTATCCCGGTACTCCTCGATCACTCCCCGCCATTGATGGGCGCTCACTCTTCCGCCTCCACCCTCAGAACGCTCTGCACCGCAGCAACAACTGGCGAGCCGCGGAGTTCCTGGATGCTCTCCTGCACCGCTCCCTCGTTGGCCGTGTGGGTGATGAACACGAGCTGAGCCTCGTCGCCCTTGCCCTCCTGCACGACACTCTTGATGGAGACCCCCTTGCTGCCGAACACCGCCGCGATCTGCGCCAGAACCCCGGGCTTGTCGGTCACATCGACCCTGACGAAGTACTGACCCCGCATCTCGCTCATAGGTCGGATGACTCTATCGAGGAAACATGTGCAACCGACACCACGCGCGCCGCTCGTCAGGTTGCGAGCCACGGCCACCAGATCTCCGACAACGGCCGTCGAGGTGGGATCGCCGCCGGCACCGCGACCGTAGAACATCAGCTGTTCGATCTTGCCACCCTCCAGGAAGACGGCGTTGTAGGAATCGCGGACGGCTGCCAGGGGATGGTGGACCGGGATCATCGCCGGATGCACGCGGGCCGCGATGCGGTCGCCGTCCAGCTCCGCGATGGCCAGCAACTTCACGGCGTACCCGAGACGGCTCGCGAAAGCTATGTCGTCGGCCGAGATACCGGAGATGCCCTCGCGGTAGACATCGGTCGCGGAGACCCGGGCGTTGAACGCGATCGAGGCAAGGATGGCGCACTTGGCCGCGGCGTCGTAGCCCTCCACATCTGCGGTCGGATCCGCCTCCGCGAATCCGAGGTCCTGAGCGCGGGCCAGCGCGTCGGCGAACGACATGCCGTCCTCGGACATCCGGGTGAGGATGTAGTTCGTCGTGCCGTTCACTATCCCCGTGAGCCGCGTGAGCCTCTCACCCACCAGCGACTCCTTCATCGGCCGGATGAGAGGGATACCCCCGCCGACCGCCGCCTCGAAATAGAGGTCCACTCCCTTGGAATCGGACGCGTCGAAGAGCTCCCGACCGTGGTTGGCCAGTAGCTCCTTGTTGGCGGTGACGACGGGCTTCCCTTGGTCGAAGGCGTCCAAGATGAAGGTGCGGGACGGCTCGACCCCCCCGATGAGTTCACAGACGATGTCCACTTCCGGATCGTTCAGGACATCGACCGCCTCGGTCGTGAACCTCGAGATGTCCAGTGGAAGGTCCCGCCATGTCGCCTTGTCGCGGTCGGCGACCTTCGAGACCTCGACCCGACAGCCGGCTCGGAGAGCGATGTCGTCGCCGTGCTCTGCGAGCAGGCGCACAACCGACCCGCCGATCGTGCCACAACCAAGGAGTCCGACGTTCAGCGTGCGCTCGGTCAACCCAACCACCTTCCCATAAGGAGTTCGTCACGGTAACCGTACGGCTTCTTGGCGTGATTCACGAATCTACCCTCGTCCACGAAGCCGAACTTCCGGTACAGGCGGACGGCCGCCAGGTTGTCCGGGAACACGGTCAGGATGATCTTGCGGACCCCAACCGAACGCCCCCATGCGACAGCCTCCTCCATCAGCCCTGCGGCGACGCCCCTGCTACGCCACTCGGGCGCCACGCCCAGACCGAGGGTCGCGATATGTTCGGTCGCAGGATGCTCCTCCCTGGTTATCGCAAGATGGCCGACAACGTCACGCCCAGCGACGGCGACGAGCCAGAGCCCACGATCGCTCGAAGAACGCCGGAACAGAGACTTGTAGTGACGCACGGGGTTGTCGAAGCGCTGGCTGCGCACCCACCCTTCCGCCAGCAATCCTTTCCACATGCGATCGAATGATGCCGCGTCACCGGGCTCCGCCGGCCTGATCACCACTCCCGCGGGGGCGGCTGGGACCGGGTCCGGCCTGATGTCGACCTCGAGACGGTCAAGATCCGCGTCGTCTTCACGCCGGAGTATCAGACGGGCCTTGCCGCCCTTGACCGCCAGTACCGCAGGCTTGCCGACCCTGTTGTAGTTGCTGGCCATCGAGTAACCGTAGGCGCCGGTGGCCGCGAATGCGACTAGGTCGCCCGCCCGCATGTCGCTGGGAAGCTCAACATCGTCCGCCAAGACGTCGCCCGTCTCACAGTGCCGGCCGACCACGGTAACGACCGCGGGCTCGCCCGCCCGGCCCGGCGACGCGCACGCGACCGAATACCGAGCCCCGTAGAGAGCAGGACGGATGTTGTCGGACATCCCGCCATCGACAGAGAAGTAGACCTTCCCCGAAGGCGCCTCCTTTGTGAACCCGAGCGTATAGAGCGTCACCACACTGTTCGCAACGAGAGCGCGCCCGGGCTCGACCATGACCTCGGGAACAGCGAGGCCCCGGCTCCGGGCGCCGGCATCGATGGCGCTCAGGATCGCAGACGCCGCGTCACCCGGCGCCAAGGGAACCTCGTCGGTGTAGGTCACTCCGAACCCTCCCCCGAGATCCACCAGTTCCACCTCAAGACCCAATGCGTCTCGCGCCTGGGCGATCAGATCGAATAGGCGATCCACCTCGGAAAGGTACGGATCGATATGAGTGAGCTGCGATCCGACGTGCGCATGGATGCCCCTAAGTGCCACCCCATCGAGGGAATCGGCCTGCTTCATGGCGGCGAGCGCCCGATCGCCGAACTCCGGGATGCCGAACTTGGATTCGATCCCCCCGGTCTCGAGGTAGGCGTGGGTGCCTCCCTCGACCCCCGGAGCGATGCGAAGCATTACGTCCTGGACGACCCCGTGGCGCACGGCGATCTGAGATAGCGCTTCAAGCTCGTCCGTATTGTCGACCGTCACGAGCCCCACGTTCGAGGAGATCGCCATCTCCATCTCGGAAAGGGACTTGTTGTTCCCGTGAAAGGCGATCGGGGCGCCTGTTACGCCGGCCCGCATACAGGCCTGCAGCTCGCCGCCGGTTGACACCAGCAAGCCGAGGCCCTCCTCTACCGCCGCACGGATGAGGGTTCCGGCGGGGAAGGCCTTGACCGCGAAGAGCACGCGTCCGAACGCCGATGCGAAGGAGCGACAGCGCTCCCGGAAGTCATCCTCGTCTAATACGAGAAGTGGCGTGCCGAACTCCGCAGCGAGAGCCGTCGCCGAGAGCCCCGCGACAGCGACGCCGTCGTGGTCGACGACGGTATTCGCCGACCAGGGGGTCGACATCTCACTCATCGGTTCGCTCCATCGACGCGGGCGCGGAGACCCCGAGGATGTCGAGGACGTTCGCTACGGTCTGCTTGGCGCCTGCAACGAGCCAGAGCCTCGCCTGCGTCAGCTCCTCGTCTTCCGTCACGACCCGGCACTCCGCGTAGAAGTGGTGGAAGCGCTCGGCCAGCAGTCGGGCGTAGTGGGTGAGCCGATGAGGAGCCCGCAACTCGGCCGCCACGACGACCTGCTCGGGGAACTCCGCGATCTCGCGCAGAAGATCCACCTCAGCCTCGGACACCAGGAGAGACAGATCCACATCCTCCAAGGGCGTCAGTTCGATCCCCTTGGCGGCGGCGTTCCTCAGGATGCTGGCGATCCGGGCATGTGCGTACTGGACGTAGTACACGGGGTTGTCCAGCGTCTGCCGCGTGACTTCCACGATGTCGAAGTTGATGACCGAGTCGGGCGATTGAGACAGCAGCGTGAACCGAGCGGCGTCCGGCCCGACCTCCTCGAGCAACTCGTCCAGCGTGATGATCTCGCCCGTTCTCTTGCTCATCTTCACCGGCTGTCCCCCGCGGAGGAGGTTGACCATCTGATAGAGCACCACCTCGACGCAGGCTTGGTCCAGCCCCAAAGCCTCCGCGGCGCCTTCAAGACGTTTCACAGTGCCGTGATGGTCGGCTCCCCACACGTAGATAAGCCGATCGAAACCGCGGGACATCTTGTTGACGACGTAGGCGCAATCCGCCGCGAAGTACGTCGGTTCCCCGTTGCTCCGGATCAGCACCCGATCCTTGTCGTCTCCGTAGTCCGTCGAACGGAACCAGACGGCGCCGTCTTTCTCGCAGATATGTCCTGAAGACTTCAGCTTCTCGACGGCGTCGGTGATCGCGCCCGTCTCGTGCAAGGTACGTTCGGAGAAGTAGGAGTCGAAGTGAACACCGAGGTTGTCAAGGGTCGCCCTGATGCCTTCGAGGACCCGCTGGGATCCCTCTGCCAAGAGCTGGGCGCGCCGCTCTTCCTGCGGAAGGTCCGCGAGAGAGTCTCCGAAGGCGGCGGCAAGATCCCCGCCCGTCTCCACGAGGTACTCGCCGCGGTAGCCCTCTTCGGGCATCTCGGCCTCACGCCCGAGCGCTTGGAGATACCGGACCTCGACCGACTCGGCGAAGAGGTCCATCTGCCGCCCCGCGTCGTTGAAGTAGTACTCGCGTTGGACCTCGTGCCCGGCCGCCTGCAACACCGAGGCGAGAGCGTCGCCGAGGACCGCGTTGCGGGCGGTTCCGACGTGGAGGGGGCCCGTCGGGTTCGCGGAAACGAACTCGACCTGGACGGACAGCCCGGTCGCCTCCTGGGCCCGTCCGTAGTCCTCTCCCCTGGCGATGACGTTCCGCAGAACATCGAAGAGCCAGCCGTGCGTCACGTGGAAGTTGATGAAGCCCGGGCCGGCGACCTCCACGCTGGACACGAAGTCGGAGCTCGGAAGGTTCTCCACGATCGTCTGCGCCACTTCGCGGGGTTTCTTGCCGGAAGCGGAAGCGAGGGCGAGGGCAACGTTGGTCGAGAAGTCCCCGAACTCCTTCTGCCGGGGCCGCTCCAATTCGATCTCCGGCGGCTCGCCATGCAGAATCAGTTCTCCGGCAGCAGCGACCACAGCGGCCCTGACGAGTGCTATGAGCCTCTCCTCGATCACTGCTCTTCCCTTCGTATGCGCCCGCCCCCAGCGCAGCGTCATCCGCGACGAGGATGCGTTGAGCCGCCACGGCAGCCGAACATTAGCAAAGGCCACCAGAGGCTATTGCTAGACTGCCGAGACAAGCCCCCGTAGCTCAGCGGATAGAGCGTCGGCCTCCGGAGCCGGAAGCGCAGGTTCGAGTCCTGCCGGGGGCACATGAGCACAGAGGATCTGGCCCAGATCGTCTCGGGACTGATGCCCGGCATCAGGACCGACCTGGAAAGACTCGTCAGGATCCCGTCGGTTGGGTTCCCCGGCTTCGATCACTCGCACGTGCTCGCTTCGGCGAAGGCGACCGCGGAGATACTCGAGGCCGCCGGACTCAAGGATGTGCGGCTGATAGAGATCCCCGGAGGGCTGCCGGCCGTCTTCGGTGAGATCCCAGCGCCCGACGGCGCACCCACGCTCCTGCTCTACGCCCACCACGACGTCCAGCCCGAGGGGCCTGTGGACGGATGGGACTCGCCACCCTACGAACCCGAAGAGCGCGGCGGGCGCCTGTACGGCCGCGGAACCTGCGATGACAAGAGCGGCATCGTCATGCACGCCGCGGCGCTGCGGGCCTTCGGCGGGCACCCACCGGTTGGAGTCAAGGTACTGGTCGAAGGCGAGGAGGAGTGCACGTCCGAGCATCTCGACTACCTGATCGGAGAGCACATCGAGCTGCTGCGGGCCGACGCGATCGTCATCGCGGACGCGGGGATGTGGCGAAGCGGAACGCCGGGCCTGACCACCAGCATCCGCGGGGCCGTCGACTGTGTCGTTGAGATACGCACCGTGAAGAAGGCCCTCCACAGCGGCGAATACGGCGGGCCGATCCCGGACGCCATCATGGCTCTGGCCCGCGTCATCGCGTCGCTGCACGACGATGAGGGCAACGTCGCGGTCCCCGGGCTCCAACGCGGCCGCGCCGAAGACGCCCCTGCGCTCACGGACGAAGAATTCATGGAAGTCGCGGGCATCGTCCCCGGAGTCTCTCGACTCGGAACCGGACCCCTTCCCGATCAACTGTGGCAGGGACCCTCCATCAGCGTCGTCGGCATGGACGTGCCCAGCATCAAGGAAGCCTCTTGGCAGATCGTTCCCGTTGCCCGTGCGCTGATCACCATGCGCATAGCGCCGAGCCAGGATCCCGAGCCGGCGCTGGAATCCCTCATCGGCCACATGGAAGCGGCCGTCCCATGGGGAGTATCCGCAACGTTCGAGCGGGGCTCGCTCGCGTGGGGGTGTGAGACTCCTCCCGGAGGGCGTTTCCACGACGCGCACGCGCGCGCGATGCACAAAGCCTGGGGTGTCAAGGCCGTCGAGATGGGGATGGGTGGCTCGGTTCCTCTGGTGCCGGTGCTGTCCAAGGCTATGCCGACGGCAGAGGTGCTCATGACGGGCCCGGGCGACGAGATCTCGGCGGCCCACTCCACAAACGAGAGCGTCGATCTAGCCGAGCTGGAGCGCTCATGTCTCGCGGAGGCGCTCTTCCTGGAATATGCAGCCGAGGGAAGGTAGGGGTCTTGGAGGAGAACGAGAAGCCGATGAAACAGGAAGAAGCCGAATCTCAGATCGAGCCCCAGGTCGAGGAAGAGGTGGAGGTGGCCGCGGCGCTGGGCGCCGGCGCCCCTCAGGCTCGAACGGAAACGATCTCTGAGCCGGCGAAGCTGCTGCGCATCGTCAGTATGGTCCGCGAGCTCCTCGAGGAGACTCGTCAGACCTCTATCGACGAGCGCGGCAGGACCCATCTTCGTCAGATCTACGAGCGTTCGCTCAGCGAACTGAAGGATGTTCTGTCCCCGGATCTCCAGCAAGAACTCGCGGCGCTGTCGATCCCCATGGAGGGAGTGCCGTCCGAATCTGAGATACGCGTGGCACAAGCCCAGTTGGTCGGATGGCTCGAGGGCCTCTTCCACGGGATACAGGCCGCGATGTGGACCCAGCAGATGGCCGCACGGGCCCAGTTCGACGAGATGCGCCGTCGCGGTCTTCCGGCTGGGGACCCCGAACAAGCACAAGGCGGCCCCGGGCAGTACCTGTAGACCTAGGCCGCGGTCGCATTCCTCCGTGACACGCCGGCTTCGGCGCCGCCCGCCAGCCGCTGGGCTATGTAGACCGGCACCAGCGAAGCGATCAGTACGACCATGGCGACCACGTTCACGATCGGACGGTTCACCGGCCGCTGGATGTTGTTGAAGATCCACAGCGGAAGCGTCGAGGTCGTTCCCGACAGGTAGATCGTCACAACGATCTCGTCGAAGCTCAGCCCGAAGGCCAACAATCCCGCCGCCAGCAGCGCCGTCTTGAGGCTCGGGAACGTCACGTATCGGAAGGTCTGCCAGCCGTCCCCACCCAGGTCCATGGAAGCCTCCACCAGATTGCCCGGAGTTCGGCGCAACCGAGCTATCACGTTGTTGTAGACGACGACCACACAGAAGGTGGCGTGGCCGATGATGATCGTCAGCAATCCGAAGTTCAGTCCGAACCACGAGCGCCCCACCTCCACCGCGGACGAAAGCGCCAGCGCGGTCACGATCCCCGGCAGGGCGATGGGCAGAACCAGCACGAACGAGATGGCCTCGCGTCCGAAGAAGCGGAACCGGTGGACGGCGAACGACGCCAAAGTGCCCAACAGGAGTGCGATGGAAGTGGCTGCAACTCCCGCTTTGATCGAATTGAAGAACGCGGGTCTAAGTTCCGGATTCTGCCATGCGACCGAGAACCACTTCGTCGTGAACAGGTTCGGAGGCCAAGACGCGCTGATGTTCTTGTTGAAGGCGTAGATGACGACGATCAGCAACGGCGCGTACAGGAACATGAGGATGAATCCACTCGCGACCCGGAGAAGCGCCTTGACACCACGGCTCTCCATCTACAGAGCCTCGAATGCGCCGAAGGCGCGCGCTATCAGTAGGTAGACGGCGATGATGATCATCGGGATAACGGCGATGGCGGCGGCGAGTGGCCTATTCTGCGCCGTACCCACCAGCTGGTCGATCGCATTGCCGAGGAAGAGGTTCTTGCCCACCAAGGTCGGGGTCAGGTAGTCCCCGAGCGACAGTGAGAACGCGAAGATCGAAGCCGCAACGATCCCCGGCAGCGCGAGCGGCATAACGATCTTGCGGAAGGTCTTGAAGTTGCGGGCCCCGAGATCGCTCGAAGCCTCTATCAGCGACCCCGGAACGCGCTCCAGCGCAGCGTAGATCGGCAAAATGGTGAACGGCAGCCACAGGTAGGTGAGGGTGATCCAGACCGCGAAGTTCGTCGCCGCCAGGCTGACGTTCACACCCAGGACATGGCCCAGGAGGTACTCGACGGGGCCACCTCCGGCCAGCATCGTCTTCCACGCGAACACCCTGATCAGGTAGTTGGCCCACAACGGCATCACCACGGCCAGCAGCAGGATCGACCTCGTCCGCGGTGTCGCCACGCGTGCCGCGAAGTACGCGATCGGGAACGCCAGCGCCAGATCCGTGAGTGTCACCGCGATCGCCATGGTCAACGTGCGAACCGTGATGATCCTGTAGACCGGCTGAGTGAGGATGGTGCGGTAGTTCTGCAGTCCCCAGACCCGCTCGACCTCGGACGTGAGAGCGTTCAAGCGCCAGAACGAAGTGGCGAGCATGAGGAGTATCGACAGGAGGTAGACGACGATCATCCACGTGAGAGGAACCCCGAGGGTCGCGGTTAGCCGGAGCCTCCGGTGACGGAAGAGGAATGCCGACGATCGACGCATGGCTCCCCGCCTCGATGGCTCCTCGGACATCCCTCTCCCTCATGAACGAGGTAGGGGGGCGCTGGACGCACCCCCCTACTCGGACCCTGTTCTCAGCCTCCGCGGATGTTCAACCAAGCTTGCGTCCACGCGTTGTAGTCCATGCACGTGGCGCCGCGAGAGTCTCCGCAATCGGGCAACGGAGTCTTCCACAGGTACACGTTGGAGAGGAACGCGTCGTCGCCGCAGTGGTAGTTGACCGCATCCTTCCCGAGGTCCTTGCTGAGTTGCTCGCACGACCCTGCGTTCGAAGGCGTGGCACCGTAGTACTCGGCTACCTGCGTCTGAACGTCGGGACGAAGCGTGTACTCCATCCACTTCAGCATGCAATTCGGATGGGGTGCGTTCGCCGACATCATCCACGTGTCGGCCCATCCGGTCACCCCTTCGCTCGGGATCACCGAAGACACCGGAACCTTCTTGTCGGCAACGATCACCGACTGGTTCACCGGCCACGCCGTTCCGATGACCATGTCGCCGGACTCGAAACCGTCGATCTGATCCGTGTAGACGGCCCAGTACTTCTTAACCAAGGCCGCTTGGGTCTTGAGAAGCTCTGTCGCCGCATCCAGCTGCGACTGGGACAGCTCATAAGGGTCCGTGATGCCCAGGTCGGGCTGGTGGCTCATCAGGTACATCGCCGCGTCCGCGATGTAGATGGGGCTGTCGTAGGCCGTCACCTTGCCCGCGTAGGGCGAGTTGGCGTCGAACACCGGCTCCCAGGTCGTCGGCGCCGGCTTCACCACGTCCGTGTTGAACATCAGGATGTTCGGCCCCCACATGTACGGAACGCCGTAGTGGACCCCGCCCACCGTGTTGTGAGGCGGCGACTGGAGCGTGGGCATCACGTTGGCGTACTCGGGGAACAGCTTGTTGACATCTATCCCGGCCACATCGCCACCGGCGATCAACCTGTTGGTGGCGTCTCCGGAAGCGGAGACTCCGTCGTAGAGAGACCCTCCACCCTGACGCATCAGGTTGACCATCTGGTCGGACGTGTTGCCGTACTTGATGTCGACCTTGCACCCCGTCTCCGTCACGAACGGATCGACCCACGACTTCTGGGTGTAGCCGGGCCAGGCGACGAGACTCAGGGTCCCCTCCCCCTTGCCGATCGAGTCGACGAGCATGGGCCCGCCGCTCGGCGAAGTTCCTCCGGAATCCGTGGTGCTCGAACTGCTGCATCCCGCGACGACCAAGGTCATCACCGCGAGCACGGCCAACACTGCGCGTACATTTCTCATCCGTTCCCCTCCTATGGGCCGCCCGGCCCCTAGCCCGCCTGCTCCACTGTCCTGTTGTACTCCTTTTCCCACGAAAGCAGAACCGCTTCGCCCTTCACCTGAAGCGCCTGCATGGACGAGGTAGACAGGTTCTGCTCCACCACCACCAGTTCGCCACCGGCATCCAACGCGACTAAGTATCGCGTGAACGCCCCCAGATAGACCACCTCCCTGACATGACCTCCCGCGCTGGATCTGTCCGGCCCCACCGGCTCGTCCACCTTGCCGAGCTTGATCTTCTCCGGACGGATCGTGAAGGCCTCCGCGGACCCCGTCACGGCTTCCGCGTCGGCACCCGAGAGGACGTTGGACGTGCCCACGAAGCCGGCGACGAAATCGGTCTCTGGCTTCTCGTAGACATCTGCGGGCGTGCCGATCTGCTCTATCCGGCCGGCGCTGAACACCGCCATGCGGTCACTCATCGTGAGCGCTTCCTCCTGGTCGTGCGTCACGTAGATAAACGTTAGGCCGACCGCCTGTTGGATCTCCTTCAGCTCGATCTGCATGGCCTGGCGCAATTTCAGATCGAGAGCGCCGAGGGGCTCGTCCAGCAGCAACACGCTGGGTCTGTTCACCAGGGCCCGTGCCAGGGCCACCCGTTGCCGCTGACCTCCCGAGAGTTCACCTGGCTTGCGGGTGCCAAGATCGGCGAGCCTCACCATCTCAAGGGCGTCGACCGCGCGCTGCCGCCGCTCGGGCTTGCTCACCTTCTTGACCTTCAGGCCGTACGACACGTTCTCTAGGACCGTCATGTGCGGGAAGAGGGCGTAGTCCTGAAAGACCGTGTTCACGTCGCGCTCGTAGGGAGCGAGGTCCGTGACATCCCTGCCCTCCAAGAGAACCCGGCCCTCGCTAGGTGCCTCGAAACCAGCGATCATCCGAAGGCAGGTCGTCTTCCCCGACCCTGAAGGTCCCAGCATCGAGAAGAACTCGCCCGTCCTCACCTCGAGGTCCACGCCATCCACCGCGACGACATCACCGAAGCGCTTACGCACTCCGTCGAGTCGCACCGCCGTACCGTTCACCGCCACATCGTCCGTCAAGCGATCAGTACCCCCAGGCTTCCGCGTCAATCTTGCGTGTCGCGGCCCGATCTGGCAAATGCGGCAGCAAGCCCCGCAGTCAAGCTGCGCAGGAGCCTCGGACCTTCATATATGAGAGATGAGTAGACCTGAACGGTCGTCGCGCCGGCTTCCAGAGAGGCAAGAGCCTGCTCTGCGGTCGAGATCCCACCGCAGGCGTTGATGGGTACGTCCTCCCCGACAGCGGCTCGAACCTCGGCGACGATGCCAGGTGTTGCGTCCGACAGAGCCCCGCCGCTAAGACCTCCCCTCCCTGAAGCTAGGCGGGGCTCTTCGACCGGCCTTGTGTTGGAACAGGTGAGCCCGTCGGCGCCGGCGTCCACGGCGATCCGCGCCAGAAGAAGCACCTCTTCTCGCTCCTCGAGGGTCTCGAACGGCGGAAGCTTCACGAAGAGGGGCTTCTCGCGCTGTGGGATCACGCGAGCAAGCACGCTCCGAAGGTACGACGGGTTGTCCGAGCGAGCGTGCCTCCACGGAGAGTTGGGACTGGAAACGTTCAGCTCGAACCCATCGACGAGCGGCTGCAGGAGCGAATGGCCGAAGACGACGTCCGCCTCGTCTTCATCCGCGAGACTTGCCAAGACGGGGGCGGTCTTCTTGAGCCTCGCCAGCCGACGCACCACCGCTTCCACGCCGGGATTCGGAAGGCCCATCGAGTTGACGAGCGACCTCGTTTCCTTAGTCCGCACTATGCGAGGCTTCGGGTTCCCTTCGCGAGGGCTTCGGGTCAAGGTGCCACCCACCACGTAGCCGAAGCCCAGCTCGCCGAGAGGCTCCAGCATCTCGCATCCCTTGTCGAACCCGGCCGCCATGCCGATCGGATTGCGCAGCAGGAGGCCTGCCAGGTCCGTTCGAAGCGCCGGAGACTCCACCGCGCCGCCGATCGCCTTCCACGGGAGGGGTGATCTGAGCAGCCTCCCCGCCAGGCCGTGAGACGCCTCGGGGGGCAGGGAGAAGAAGAACGGCCTTCCGACCGACCGGTATAGGCCCATCAAGGTCCTATGCTACCGGGCGATGAACGAAGAACTTGCCGGCAGGCTGCTGCAGATGTCCGAGCTTCACGGAGACTTCGTCCTGTCATCCGGCAAGAGGTCCAACGTGTACTTCGACAAGTTCCTCTTCCTGACGGAACCCGGGATGCTCGAGGAGTTGGCCGGCGAAGTCGCTTCGATGATCCCGCCCGGCATCACCCACGTTGCGAGTCCCGAAGGCGCGGCAACGCTTCTCCTCGCCGCCGTGGGGCTTCGGACGGGACTGCCCATGGCGGTGGTTCGCAAGGAGGCGAAGGGATACGGCACGCGATCCCAGGTCGAGGGCTACGCGCCCGAAGGAGCGCGAGTGGCCCTGATCGAGGACGTCAGCACGACCGGCCACCAGACGCTGAACGCCGCCCATGCTCTGGAAGCCGCGGGTGCGCGGATAGTGGCGATCATCCTCACGATCGACCGGGGAGGCGCGGAGGCCTTGCGCAGCGAGGGCTACGAGGTTCTGTCCGTCGCTTCTCAGTAGGAGCTGCTAGTCGGTTCTGACGCAGCGCCAGATCGCGAGACGCCACAGGACGCGGCTGCCTCGGGTTCGCAGGCTCACCAGCCCGTCGCCCACCAACTTCGCGATCTCCTTCGACTTCGCGACGACATCCGGGAGCGGGAACTCCTTCTCGATAACGGTCTCCATGTTGGCCGCGCCGAATATCTTGCGTGCGACCTCGAGGACCTTGTTCTCGGCCTGGATGGTGCCCGTGGGTAGATACATGCGCCCGCCAGGAAGAAGGATGTCGTCGAGGCTCTCGAGCATCATCGTCGGGAGTTCGGCGCCGGTGGGGCCGCCTGCATGTCCGCCCGGAAACCAACCCGCCACCTTGCCTAGAGCATCAGGGACGCCGGAGACGTCGCCGATGATGACGTTGGCGCGCTCGTCCTTCACGGGCTCCAAGAGGGACCCTGCCCGGAACTCGGCGCGGTCGGAGAGCCCGAGTCGCTCGGCGTTCTCTCGCGCCTGGATCACGGCCTTCTCCTCGATGTCGCACCCTATGACCCGTGCGGCGCCGAGCCTCGCCGACACGAAGGAAAGTACCCCGCTTCCGCAGCCCACATCGATGACGGTGTCGCCCTCGTTGATCTCGAGGGCGTCAGCCAGGTAACGGCTCGTGTGCGTAGGGTTGAAGACGCCGGGGTCAACCAGGATGCTGAACGGCCCTGTGCGACCCTTCCACTCGAGGACTTCCTTCTCGGCTGTGCTCACTCGACGGTCCTTTCGGGTCAAGAACGGGGCGATGGAACCCATTAACTATACCGGTCGGTAGCTTCCCACGCTTGGGAGGCCTCCGGCATACATCAAGGGTGACACCGGAAGCGTACCTCTGACAGAGTTCTCCTCGTGGATCACATAGTCGTCGAACAGCTGCCAGAGCTTGACCGGCCGGTGATGGTCACGTCGTTCCGCGGGTGGAACGACGCCGGAGACGCGGCGAGCTCCGCGACCGACTTCATGACAGCTCTCTGGGACGCGCGACGCTTCGCACATGTGGACCCCGAGGACTTCTACGACTTCCAGGCGACCCGGCCCGTGGTGCAACTCGTCGAAGGGACAACGCGGAGGCTCGATTGGCCAGAGAACGTGTTCTCCTACGCCAGGGTGGGTGGAGTGGACGTCATCATCCTGCAGGGGATCGAGCCGAACCTTCGTTGGAAGACCTTCTCGCACGAGGTCATAGCGCTGGGTCGCGAACTCGGAGCTCGCAAGCTCATCACGCTCGGCGCCTTCCTGGCCAACGTTCCCCATACCCGCGCGGTGCCAGTGGTGGGATCGGCCGGCAACTCCGAAGAAGCCGCGGACCTCGACCTCTCTCCCTCCCGCTACGAAGGGCCCACCGGCATAGTTGGAGTGATCCACGACATCGCGAACCGCACCGGGCTTCCGTCGGTCAGCTTTTGGGCCGCCGTGCCTCACTACGTTCCTTCCGGCGAGAACCCGAAGGCCGCGATCGCCCTTCTCCGAAGGTTCGCCGCTTACATCGACGTCGATGTCGATGTTTCCGAGCTGGAACCGGAGGCGCAAGCCTGGGAGGATTCCGTGACCGAGCAAGTCAGAGATAACGAGGACTTGGTGGACTACATCCGCGGCCTGGAAGAGTCCGACGAGGCAGGCGTCGAGCCCAACGGTGAAGACCTGGCCAACGAGATCGAGCGATTCCTCGAGCAGCGCAACGGAGGAGACGCCCCATGAAGTTCCGGAAGGATGCCGTGGTGGCCGACGAGCCACACGGCAAGGTGGCCGACATGCGGCCGCCCGGACACCCGGAGACCCGGCCGCTCGGGGGCAAGAGCGGGGCCCTTCGAGCCGCCATCTTCGGCGCCAACGACGGCCTCGTCTCCAATCTCTCCCTGATCATGGGCGTGGCCGGCGCCACGACGAACCGCAGCGTTGTTCTGCTCG
>Ga0315278_10001480_pt1 | contig 20612 bp, 18 predicted proteins | sample YL17G06_0_MG_FD_203880 | JGI IMG/M metagenome (GOLD analysis project Ga0315278, IMG submission 203880) | Sediment microbial communities from Yellowstone Lake, YNP, Wyoming, USA - YL17G06_0 | ecosystem: Environmental > Aquatic > Freshwater > Lake > Sediment | place: USA: Wyoming | collected... | reverse complement strand
GTTCGGCGCAGCCGAACTGTGGAGTGCGGGAGCCATGCTCCCGCTTTCAGAAGCCGAGCCAAACTCGGCGTATGGGAAAGAACCATCGTTCCGGGAGCGTGGCTCCCGGGATCAAAGCGGCAGCATGGCTGCCGCACTCCAAGGCGCCTGCGGCGCACAGCACGGACGCGTGCAAGCGCGTGTCGGGGCTCTGGACGTTTCCTTTCCAACATCTTCGTTCGGCGCAGCCGAACTGTGGAGTGCGGGAGCCATGCTCCCGCTTTCAGAAGCCGAGCCATGCTCGGCGTATGAGAAGGAACCATCGTTCCGGGAGCGTGGCTCCCGGGATCAAAGCGGCAGCATGGCTGCCGCACTCCAAGGCGCCTGCGGCGCACAGCACGGACGCGTGCAAGCGCGTGTCGGGGCTCTGGACGTTTCCTTTCCAACATCTTCGTTCGGCGCAGCCGAACTGTGGAGTGCGGGAGCCATGCTCCCGCTTTCAGAAGCCGAGCCATGCTCGGCGTATGAGAAGGAACCATCGTTCCGGGAGCGTGGCTCCCGGGATCAAAGCGGCAGCATGGCTGCCGCACTCCAAGGCGCCTGCGGCGCACGAACATCCATGCCTCTTAAACTCTCTGTGGTGTCATTAGCAGGTCTGAAAAGATGACATGGAAGTGTACAACCTGCGGTGCGGAGAATGAAGAGGCAGCAGCAGTCTGCTCGGTCTGCCGCTGCCGTTTTGAACCAGCCATGGCCGCACCACCCTCGCGCCTCAGCGCGATGTGGACAAGGAAGTTGGCCGTAGAAACATCCCAATCGCAACAGCTCTCGCGCCCCAAAATCAGGAAAGTTGATCTTGTGCTTCTTGGTGTGTTGCCGTTTATTCTATGCCTGATTGTTGTTGTGTTCGTTGGCACTCACGACGAGGGAAAAGCATTCCGCACAGGGCTTTGTGTCACAGTGAGTGGTGGTTATCTGCTTCTCTTGCTGCCATTGGCAATTGTTCGTGCATTCATGGGATTTCTTCGGTCCAGATCATTACTAAAAACTGCGGTTCTACTGGTTACGTTCTTCAATCCGTTCGTGCTCATGTTCATGGCTATCATTTTCATATCTGCTTGCGTCAATTGGCCATATTTAACTCTCAATAGTAGATTGATGGCAAAGATGAAGTCAGCCGATCCAAAGGCTTTGATGGACGCATGTGTTTTCCTGGCCCGCAATCGTGATCGTTTTCCTGAAAAGGAATACGATTGCAGCCCACTTAGTGGAATTCCATCGGCAATCACAAATCTTGATCCGATTCTTGTGAGATTCGATGCCCCGCGCCTTGGCCATTATCCCAATATTGAAATTGTGATGTGTCGTCTGGGTTGGTGTTTCTCCCAGCAGGACGATGGGCGATGGCAATTCTGCTCGTACGACGAGGCAAGCTCTAAAGTACTATTCAGCAACATTGTGATCTAGGGATATGGCGCAGCTAACTAGTCATATGATTGCGGCATTGCCATGAAGACGACCATGAATGGCACCGACAAGGAGTTTGTGGTGAACGGGATGGCCGAGCCATGCCCGAAATGTCTCGAGCGGATGAGCGGGCTCGAGCAGGAGCTCCATTATTCGTTCGATGACAAGCGGCTTTTGTTCAAGGCGCTTACCCACTCGTCATACGCCCATGAGCATCCGCGGGCGACCATGCGGCACAACGAGCGGCTCGAGTTCCTGGGCGATTCGGTGCTGGGAACGATCCTGGCCGATTACCTGTTCCGCAATTTCACCGAGCGGTGGGAAGGCGAACTGACGCTGATGAAATCGTGGCTGGTGAGCGAATCGAGCCTCGCCTCGATCGCCCGGCAGGTCAACCTTGGCTATTACATGCTGCTCGGCACGGGCGAGGACACCTCGGGCGGTCGCGACCGTGCCGCGCTCCTCGCCGATGCACTCGAGGCACTCATCGGCGCCGTCTATCTCGACGGCGGGATGGATGCGGCGACTGAGATGGTCATGCGCCTGTTTGGCGACCGGCTCCACACCGTTGACATGGACAAGGATCGGATCAACTATAAGAACGAGCTGCAGTCCGTGTTCCACTCGAGGCGGCGCGGCGGGCTCGATTACCGTGTGACCTCGACCCACGGGCCTGACCACCGGAAGGCGTTCGAGGTCGAAGTCCGCTCGGGCGGCGAGATGCTTGGCCGCGGCTCGGGCGCGTCAAAGAAGGAAGCCGAGATGAGCGCCGCGCAGGACGCGTTGCTCAGGCTCGAACATGAGGAACAGGAAAAGGTGGAGCACCATGAAGACACACGACTTGGTTCTGGCAATTGACATCGGCGGCACGAACGTGAAGGCCGGGCTCGTTGACCGGCAGGGCCGCGTCAGCCACGTGATCCACCGCCCCTCGCGCGCAGCGGAGGGGCGCGAGGCACTCCTCCGCGTCCTCAAGACGGTTGTGCATGAACAATGTCGGCGTGGCCGCATCGTTGCGGTGGGAGCCGGCTCGCCCGGCACGGTCAGCCATACGCGGGGTGTGATCACGTACATGCAGGCCCACATCCCGCGCTGGACGGGCACGCCGCTGGCGAAGCTGCTGAGCCAGTGGGCGGGTGTTCCGGCCACGATCGACAACGATGTGAACCTGATCGCCTTGGGTGAGCACTGGAAGGGAGCGGGCAAGGAAGCGCGGATCCAAGTGTCTCTTGCACTTGGCACGGGCCTGGGTGGCGGGATTGTGATTAACGGGAAGCTGTTCAGGGGTGCCCACGGCCGCGCTCCCGAGTTCGGCCACATGATTGTCACGCCCCATGGCGAGCCGTGCACCTGCGGCAATTTCGGGTGCGCGGAAGTGTATACAGCCCCGGGCGCCATCGAGCGCCGGGCATGCCAGCATCTCGATACGGGCGTTCCCAGCGCACTCCGGCGCACAGACGTCACCACAGCAAACATCCTCAAGCTCGCCGCAAAGGGAGATCTCCTGTGCCGCAAGCTGCGCGACGATGCCGTGCGAACGCTGGCTCTCCTGATCTGGAACATCGCCCAGGCGTACAACGCCGACCTGTTTGTCATCGGTGGCGGGCTGATGAAGGCCGGTTCGCTCTTCGTCAAGCCTCTTGTTGCCGAGCTCGAGAGCTATTACTCAGCCAAGGAACTCAAGCCGGTCTACACCATCGCGTTCAGCACCATGGGCGACAATGCCGGCATCATCGGCGCCGCGAAGCTTGCCTGGGACTGGCTGGATGGAACGGACAGGGGATAGGAATTGCAGATTGCTAATTGCTGATTGTTGATTGCTGATTGAAAACACAGAAGTTCAAATGTGTTCGAGAGCTGGTTCTAGCCTCGGGCTCGCCCCGGCGGCAGGAGCTGCTCGATGCCTTGGGCGTGCCGTTCAGGGCCGTGGTCAGCGGCTACCACGAGCGCGCGCTGCGCGGCCGGCCAGCCGAGGCTTCCGTCATTGCTCATGCGCGGGGCAAGGCCGCAGCCGTGGCGCGCTCGGTGCGGCGGGGCATTGTGGTGGGCGCCGACACCCTGGTCTGGCGGAAGGGCATTGCCTATGGCAAGCCGCGGGACATGGCCGACGCACGGCGGATGCTGCGCGCACTCGAGGGCAAGACCCACGAGGTCCATACCGGCCTTGCCGTCTGCGACGTTGCCCGGAAGCGGTGGCGGGTGGCGAGCGTCTGCACGAAGGTGACCATGCGGCCGCTCGATGCGGCTGAGATCGAGTGGTATCTTGCAAAAGTGAACCCGCTTGACAAAGCGGGCGCCTATGCCATCCAGGAGGCGGGCGGCATCATCATCGAGCGGATTGCCGGCTGTTACTACAATGTCATTGGCTTTCCCGTGGCAACGCTTGAGGCGATGCTGCGGGCCCTTGGCTACACACTGATGAGGAGCGCCTGATGCGGCTTGTCCTTCATCCCAACACGCCTGAGCAACACTCGGTCGAGATCGAGCGCGGTGCCGCCACCATTGGCCGCGCGGCGGACAATGTGATAGTCATTGACGACCACGATGCGGCCCAGTACCATGCGCTGATCCAGGCCGAGGGCGGTGGCTGGATGCTGCACGACCTTGCCGGCAGGAACGACGTCCTGCTCGATGGCCAGCCCGTTTCCGCGGCCAAGCTGTCGCTCGGCAGCCGGATCAGGATCGGCTCGACCGACCTCCTTGTGATCGCCCTTGGGCGGCCTGAGTCGGAGGTTGTCCGCGTGGCGCCGGTGATCGAGGCGACGATGACGGATACCGTGCCGCGCTCAGCCATGACCAGCACGCAGACAACCCGGCTGTGCTCCGTCTGCGGCGCGGCAATGCAGGCTGACACCCGGTTCTGCGGCCGGTGCGGCGCGATCTCGGCGCCCAGGCCCTACCATGGCACCTCGACCGGCGTGCTGGCCAGGCTTGCTCTTCTGTTCGCCTTGTGCGGCCCGCTCCTGCTGGGCATTGGCTGGATCCTCGGCGGGCTGATGGGATTCGTCTCACTCATCCGTCATCAGCGCTCAGGCGGCAGGCCAAGCGACCGGGAGATCGCCTGGTGGGCAGTGCTGGTCAGCCTAATGTGGCTCATGGTCATCGGCGGCGGTGCAGCCTGGTTCGGCTGGCGCTATGCCATCGGCCTCCGCGTCCAGTCCGCCCAGGAGAACACGGAGGCGTTGCTCGCCGCGATTGCCCGGGCGGAGTATTACGTCAAGTATTCCGGGTACCAGGACAGCGACCGGGACGGCGTGAGCGAATACGTCCGGTTCGACAAGCTGGCCAGGAGCGGCTATCCGCTTCCCGTGGACAACCTGAACGAGATGCCCCTCCATTTTGGATATTACTTCACCATGCTCCGCGCAGACGAGACAGGCTTTGCCTGTTCAGCCGTGCCGAAGCCGTACCGTATCTCAGGCATCTACTCGTATCTGGTTGACGAGAACGGGCTGCTGTACCGGGCCGATCTCCATGGCAGGGCGCTCGAACTGGCCCCCACCGGCTCGGCCGCGCTCGCAGCCGTGGACATCCGCGCCACGTGCAACGGCGAGCTCGCAGGCGACCTCGCGGCTGCGGCCGAGGCGGCGCTCCAGAACAAGCAGTTTGCCCGGTGCACCCAGATTGTCGCCAACATCCGCCTCGCTTTCTCGAATGCACCGGTCGTCCAGCGGCTTGGCCCGATCGAGGAGAAGGCGGTCGCCTTCCTTGACGAAGCCGAGGCAGACCGGCTGTACACCCAGGCCGACGACCTCATCTCCCGCGCACAGGCCGACAAGGCAATTGAACTGCTCCGTACCATCACGTCCCGGTTCACCAACGTGCCGATCGCCACGCTTGCCCGGCGCCGCGTCATCGGGCTGACCGAGAGCAACGCGTGGCAGCAAGCGGCGGGCCTTGACGCCCTTATTGCCGCCACGAACGCGAACCAGGCTGCCGCTCTGATCGCCCAGGTCCGCCAGGCGTTCCCGGAGGCGTCGGGCTCTCCCCCGCTCAGCCAGTCGCTCAAGGCGGTCGAGGCGAAGCTGATGGTCTTCCTCGAGATCGAGGCGACCAACATGGTTGGCCAAGCCCGCGCGAAGGAGGCGGCAGGCGATTATGAGGGCGCCTATGTCCAGTACCTCTCCGTCAAGACCCGGTTCGGCCAGACCAAGGCGGCGCAGGGCATTGACGAGGTCATCGCCCGGAACAGGGGGCTTGTCCTCGAGCACGAGGCGGCAAAGCTCGTGGACGACATCGCCCAGCTGGCTCCTGCAACCAATACGTTCCGCATCCTCGACTTGCTCGAGCTCCTCAAGCGCGGCTATGCCCAGACCGAGAAGTTCAAGCAGCATGAGCAGATGCTCAAGACGCTCGAGCAGGAGTGCCAGACCCTGAAATTCGTTTCGGCCGCGCGCGCGCATCTGGGCCAGAAGAGCTACCGGGCGGCCCTGACCAGCATAGACCAGGCCATCACCAACAACCCGAATCTCGCCCACATGCTCAAGGAGGAGCGGGAGCAGTGCTACCTTGGCCTCGGCGATGCCGCCTACGAAAGCCAGGACTATATCAAGGCGCTCGAGCACTACCAGCACTACCTCAAGCTCCAGCCCAAGGACTCCCGCATCGACACCACGCGCTTCCTCGAATGCAACTACCAGGCTGCCAAGGCGCGCATCCAGCACCGCGACTTCGCCGACGCCGAGCAGTTCCTCGTCGCCTGCGCGAGCCAATACGACCGCGACGCCGAGTTCAGCTTCCTGTATGGCTACGTCCTCATGAACCTGGGACGGTGGCAGGAGGCGATGCGCCTTCTCACCCGGAGCATCGAAACGTCTCTTCCCCACGCGCGCGAGGCACGCATCTACCTTGGCTACTGCCAGTATCAGCTCGCCCTCCGCCAGGACGAGACCATCCGCATCATGGTTGTCGGCGACGAGGATCTGGCCCGCCTCATGCGCGACTACACCATCACGTTCCGTATCGGCGAGCGCACCAATCTCCCCAGCACCATCATCGCCGCCACAAAGTCGGCCGGTGGCAAGACGTTCCTCGACCTCACACTCGACACGTGCGTTGCGCTTGACAACATCTCCGTCGAGATGGACCGGCTCAACACGATTCCCAAGAAGCTCAACGAGGTGATCCGCAGCCCGCACGGCACACTCAACGAGGCCTGGAGTGTCCAGTGGGGCAAGATCCGCACCCTCAGCCAGGACATCCCCAACCAGCTCAACATACTCCGAGCCAGCGCCTCCGCCGACGCGTTCCGCAAGCAGCGCATTGCCCAGGAGATCGCGGCCCTTCGCAAGCTGTATGCCGACTTTGGCCAGACCCTCGGCCCTGTCATCGAGAAGTCGCGCAACCGCGAGCTCGCCAAGGTCTCCACCTCTCTCGGCGACAAGCTCATGGTGCTCAAGGCCGCCGACGAGTCGTTCTCCTCCTATACCGCCCTCGAGGAACAGCGTCGTCACTCCATCGTCTCGCTCATCCAGTCGCTTGCCACCGTGTTCAAGAGTGGGTCGTCCGGCCCCACCTTCGTCATGCAAAAGGCAGGAGAGATCCGAGCCATATACGAATCGACCAAGGAAACCGAGATGGCCATCCGGGCTCTCCGTGCCTTGGCCGACGCATATTCAACCGTGCCACCCGTCTCGAGCATCATGCTGGCCGATCCGGCCACATCGGAAACGATGCGCTTCCTGTTTGACAATCCTGCCACCAAGATTCCCGTGTCGTTGGATCCCATCATCGCCAAGTAATTCCATGGCCATTTCCATGTCCCGTCCGCCCGCATTCACCGATATTCTCGATACGGCCGTCATGGCCGCGCATGCCGGAGCCGCAGTCATCGGTGCCGCATGGCACTCACCGACGCTCGTCGTCAACAAGCGCGCGCATCACGATGTCAAGCTTGCCGCCGACGTCACGTCCGAGAAGAAGATCCTCGCCATCCTCCATGCCGCACGCCCGCGCGACGGGATCCTGGCCGAGGAAAGCGGCGCGCATCAGGCGCGCACGTCCGGCCTCTGGATTGTCGATCCGCTCGACGGCACGGTCAACTTCTCCCATCGCCATCCCCATTTCTGCGTGTCCATCGCCTGGGCATGGGAAGGAGTCGTCCGCGTTGGCGTGGTGTACGATCCGCTCCGCGACGAACTCTTCTCGGCCATCCAGGGCCGCGGTGCATTCCTCAACGGCGTGCCTATCCGCGTCGCCTCCACCACCTCGGTCAAGCGCGCCATGGTCGCCATCGGTTTCGGCAAGGTGACACCCGAGACCACGTGCCTGCCGGACATGACCCGTCTTGCCGGCGTCGTGCAGAAGCTCCGCATCATGGGCTCAGCCGCGCTCGACATCGCCTATACCGCCTGCGGCCGCGTTGACGCCTATTACGAATCCCACATCTATTTCTGGGACATCTGTGCTGCGGCGCTGATTCTTGAGGAGGCGGGCGGCGCGGCATGGATGATCCCGTCCGCAACGCCCTACAAGGTCAGGTGCCTGGCAAGTTCACCCATCCTCATTGGCACGCTGGCCGGGCATCTGCGGTTCGACCAGGCCCACACGAAGCCATGCACGAACTTGCGCTGATGACGTCGGTGGTTGGCCGCGCGTGTGAGATCGCCGCGGCAAACGGCGCAGCACGCGTGACCGGGATCACCCTTGCCTGCGGCGCCCTCAGCGGCGTGGTGCCCGATGTCCTCGAGTTCTGCTTCGATGTCTGCACCGCCGATACGGCTGCAGCAGGCGCGCGGCTCACCATCGAGCAGATCCCCGCCGTGTGGCGGTGCGCCGCATGCCATGCTGCAATCGCAGACCTCGACGAAGGCTCCGCGGACTGCCCCTCGTGCCATTCAGGCCCGATCGAGCTCGAGCAGGGCCGAGATTTTCATCTCGCCTCGATCATGGTCGAGTAACCGGGACAGCCCGTCTGTGGCTTGCATTGCCGACAAATAAATGATACAATTGACACGAATCTGCTAAGGAAACGCAAGCGGAAAGAGCCCATGAACACTGCCTTCAAGACTATGCTCGCCGTCAGTGCTGCATTCCTGCTCTCCTCGTGCGAGGACAACGGCCCTGTCATCAACGACCACGAGGTCGAGCTCACACCCGGCAATGACGGCTCGCTTCTCATGTGCGAGATCAAGCGCGACCTCCGCGCCGCTACCAACAACCTCGCAAAGATGAGGAAGACGATCGAGACCGTTGTCGCCGAGTTCGAGCCTTCCATCGCCTCACCCGCCATCACTACAAACAACCCGCGCATCGTCCTGCTCCGGTCCAGCCTGATGTTCCGCGGTGAATTCCTTGACGCCTATTGCGACACCCGGTTCCTCGATGGCTTCGCCGATGAGGGCTTGAGCAATCTTGTCCACGACAATTATTTCTATCTGCCGCTCGATACGAACGAGTTCCGCATCTCGCACAACGGCGAACTGTCCACCTTGCCTGGCATCACGAACCTGCCGGTGATAGTTGTTCGCTGGCCAACCACCGCGGCCAATATCTGGTTCCGACAGGAACGCATGCCTGCCCAAGGCGAGCCGTTGGCCAACTTGTTCAGGGCCTATCTCGACGCCAACCGCACGTTCCCCTGGCAGACCAACGCGCCCTGAGGATCGTCAAGAGCAATTGACTATGAGTTGTATGAGAAACAATCAAATGGCAGAAGGCACAGGGTTTTGCCGTTGGATTGGTCCGGTCTTTCTCTTCGGCGGTGTTCTGTGGTGGTCACGATGAACCAGTTAAGCCATAGTATCTCCAGTGGTTGATGAGGGTATGTGTACCCAAATCCGGCGGCAGAACACCGATGCGCCTTCGCAGGCGCATCGGTGCGGGCAGGGAACGACCCACGCCGCAAGGGCGTGGGGGATTTAGGTGTGTATCCACTCCTTGCTTCCTTCACGGTTTCTCGCTATAATTACATATGACTGTCAATTCAACCCCGGGGAATCCATCAACTGAAGCCGATCGTTCCCGCTTCTGGTCCACGCCACAGGGCGGGATCCTTGCTCCGCATCCGGCATCCCGCATCAAGGATCCGGGATCGTCGTGGCAGATTGCTATTGTTTCCTGCCCAGCTTTGCCTTCAGTGCCCGGGCAACGCATGCGGGCACCATGTTGCTGACGCGGCCGCCCAGCGCGGCAATCTGCTTGACCGACGACGAGCTTATGCAGGCGCAGTCCTCGCGGGCCATCAGGAAGACCGTCTCGACCTCGGGCCTGAGCTTCCGGTTCGTCAGCGCCATCTGGAACTCGTAGTCGAAATCCGTCAGGGCGCGCAGGCCGCGGACAATGATGCCAATGCCGTTCGCTACCGCCCAGTCGACGAGGAGCTTGTCAAACACCTCGATCCGCACCGAGCGGTAGGGTCGGCAGACTTCCTTCATCATCGCCACTCGTTCCTTGAGCGGGAACGTGGTCTCCTTCGGCGTGGCAATGGCAACACCAACCACGAGTTCGTCAACGATGTGAATGGCGCGCTCGATGACGTCCATGTGACCGTTGGTCACCGGGTCGAACGAGCCGGGATAGACCGCGCGGCGTTTCCTCGGGCGGGCAGTAGTCATGAGGGAGTCTCCTGTTCCGTGACGCGTGAGAAGAAACTGAACTGGGTGAGGCCGTAGCAGGCGGCGCGGTAGCATTCCCAGCCTGAGAACGCATCGCCCTTGCCGATGCCCGATGCCGAGGCATGCTCGATGATGACCACCGAGTCCGGGCCGGTGACCTCTGCGGCAGCAATGAGGGCAAGCAGGCCGGAGATATCCGCTCCGCGGTAGGGCGGGTCGGCAAAGACGAGATCGAACATGGTGCCGCGCAGCCGGTCGAGTGCAACGGGCACTTCCGCTGCGAAGATATCAACGCGGGCAGCCTCGGCGAGGCTGCGCGTGGTTTCGCCCAGACAGGCAAGGGGCACGGCCTCCCGCTCGACAAACGCCACCGCCCGCGCGCCGCGGCTGAGGCACTCGAAACCGATACTGCCGCAGCCCGCGAACAGCTCGAGCACGCGCTTGTCCGTGATCCACTGGCCGAGGATGTTGAACAGCGCGGCCCGAGCGCGGCCCGAGGTGGGCCTGACGGCCATGTCCGCCGGCGTGACCAGGCGGCGGCCTTTGTGCGAGCCTGCGATGATCCTGAGCATGGTGCCATTTTACCAAATCGGGGCGCGGAATGGAAGAATGCTGGCAAATCACGGCCGAATTTGGTATAATTACTGTCCTGCCCGGATGTGCCGCGTTGCGGCGCATGGGCCAGGGGAGCGTTCTTGAGTGCCACACTGAACACCGATCTCCGGCTCCAGCAGTCCCAGATTCTGGCGCCGCAGTTGCAGCAGTCCCTGAAACTGCTGCAGCTGCCTTCATTGGAGCTTCAGACGCTCCTGTCGCAGCAGCTTGCCACCAATCCCACCCTCGAGCAGTACGATCCCGTCCATGACGACACGGACATCGAGGACACCAGAAGCTTCGATCCGGATGTCCAGGACCGCGAGGATGCCCGCGAGGAACAGGCGAAATCCATCTCCGAGGAGAACGCAGACCATGCTCAGGCCGGCCCGGGCGCAGACGAAGTGTTCGAGAGGGAGCTCGACCAGCTCACCCATGACGACGAGAGCTGGGACTCGTACTACGACACGGGGAACGCCTACCGGGACTACAGGGCCCAGGGCGAGACGGTAAGCTACCACGAGCGGCGCGAAGACGATGACGAGCAGTACTCCCACCGCATCCAGTCCATCGCCGCGGACTATACGCTCGTGGACGAGCTGCGCGAGCAGTTCGGCACCGCGCGGCTGACGCCGGCCGAGGACGAGGTTGTCGAGTACCTCCTGGGCAGCCTCGACCACAACGGCTTCCTCCATGAGACGCCCGAGGAGATTGCACAGGCAACGAACAAGGAGGTCGCCGTTGCCGCCACGTTGATCGCCATGCTCAAGACGTTCGATCCGCCCGGGATCGGCGCAAAAGACCTGCAGGAATGCCTGCTGATCCAGCTCGAGCGGCAGAACAAAAAGGACTCGCTGCCCTGGCGGATACTTAAGGAGCATTACCATGACCTGGTCGGCCGGAAGTTCGACCACATCATCGCCGCGCTCGGCATCACCGCGGACGAGTTCCAGCAGGCGCTGCGGAGCATGGGCTCGCTCGATCCAAAGCCGGGCCGCGACCTGTCGACCGCCACGGCGCCGCATATCAGGGCCGATGTCTCCGTCACCCGGGGCGAGGACGGGTCGTTCAGGGTCGAGACGAACGACAATCTGCTGCCCTATGTGCGGGTGAGCCCGCGGATCAAGGCTTTGCTGAAGTCCAAGTCGGTGGACAAGCCCCAGGCCCAGTACCTCCGCCAGCAGATCCGCGAGGGCGAGACCCTGATCAACAATCTCCAGTTCAGGAAGCGGACCGTGCTCGCGGTGGCCGAGGCGATTGTCGAGGCGCAGAAGGAGTTTATGGAGGACGGGCCGATGAGCCTGAAGCCCATGAGCATGAAGGAGATTGCGGCAAAGGTGGGCGTCCACGAGGCCACCGTCAGCCGCACGGTGAACCACAAGTACATGGACACGCCGCAGGGCCTGTTCGAGATGCGGTTCTTCTTCAGCTCCCATGTCACGGACGACCAGGGCAAGGAGGTCTCGACCAACGCGGTCAAGGCGAAGCTGAAGGAACTGATCGAGGCGGAGGACCGGGCCCATCCGCTGAGCGACGATGCGCTTGCCGGGCTGCTGCGGAAGGAGGGCTTCCCTGTTGCGCGGCGGACGGTGGTGAAGTACCGGCAGATGCTGGGCATCCCCAACGCGCGGCAGCGCAGGCCGCTGCTGTGACGGGCTCCGCCATGCGCGGCGTGCGGTTGTTGTGTAGTGCTGCGGTGCTGGCCGCCGCTGCGCCAGGCGCGGCGACCAACATGCCTCCGTCCGATCCGGCCTCGGTGCTCTCTCCCGCCGCCATCTCGCTCCTCCAGCGCGGCCTGCACGACCTCCACGACCTCAGCCTCCGTGAGGCGGACGAATCGTTCGCCGCCGTCATCGCCACCGCCTCCAACCATCCCGCCGGCTATGTGTGCCGGGCGATCACCACCTGGTGTTTCAACATGGCGGACGGCCCCAGCGACGCCCGCAGGCGTTCCATGGCCGCCCTGGCCGCCGAGGCTGTTGGCCGCGGCACGCGGAACGCAGGTCGGAGCGACGCATGGAACGACTTGTTCCTCGGCGCAGCGATGATCCTCCGCGCCGCATCGGCTGCGGACAACCAGGATTCCCTCGATGCGATGGGCTGGTTCAAGCGCGGCTTCGGCCGCCTCATCCTCGCAACGCGGAACGCCGAGTCAGGCCCCGATGCCCGCATCCTCGTCGGCGCGTGCCAGTATTTCTCGGATGGCCTGCCCTGGTTCGTCCGCCAGTTCTCCGCACTCTTCATTACGCCGCCCGACCGCGCCCAGGGCATCGAGCAGCTCTCCGCCAACATCCAGGACGCAACCTTCTTCGGCCCGGACGCCAAGTTCCTTCTCGCCACGGCCTATGCGTGGGACGATGACGAGGACCGCGCCCTCGAGCTCCTGGATGAGCTCGACCGGCTGTTCCCGCGCAACCACCAGCTCGCCGCGCTCCGCCAGTGCGTCCTGCTCCGCGCAGGATCCATTGCCGAGGCATACCTGTGCGCCTCGAACTGCCTTGCCCGGATCGAACACGACAGCCGCCTCTATCTCCGCGGCTTCATGCCTGACCAGCAGTACGCCCTGGGAGTCATTGCCTCGGCCGCCGCGCGCCATCAGGACGCCCTCAACCATTTCGCCACGGCGTTCACCCTTGCCGACCGGAAGCCCCGGCTCCGCGCCTGGGCCATCCTCCGCCAGGGCACCACCCACGACCTCCTTGGCCAGCGCGAGGACGCGCTCAGATGCTACCGCGCCGCCTGCATCCTTCAGACCGACACCCAACTCGTGAAATCGTATGCGGAACTCTTCCTCGACCAGCCCTACCAGGGCGAAACACTCGAATGACCACGCCATGAGCCAGTCTTCCCCGGTTATATCGAGCAGGACGAACGAGCGCGTGAAGCGGATCGCGCGGCTGCTCGACCGGGCATCGCGGGACGGGACGGGCTTGTGCTGGGCCGAGAGCCGCTCATGCGCACACGCCGCGCTCTCCTCGTCATGGCACGTTGACGAACTCGCCCTGAGCACCGACGCACGCGGCGACATGGCTCCTCTTGTTGATGCCGCCCGGCGCCGCGGCTGCCCGGTGGTGATGTACGACGCTGCCTGTTTCTCCAAGTTCACCGCACTCCGCCACCCCGACGGCGTCGGCGCGGTCGTTGCGCTGCCTGAGCCTGCGCTGCTGCCCAAGGCGGTAACGGAGCGGGCCGTTGTCCTCTGGCAGCTCCAGGATCCGGGCAACACAGGCAGCATCATCCGCTCCGCTTCCGCACTGGGGTGCCGCACGATCGTCTCGGTCGGTCCGTGCGTGGATGCATTTCATCCCCTGTGCATCCGGGCTACCGCGGGCCAGATCTTCTCCGTTACCATCTGCGTGTGCAGCGAGGCCGAGGCCCGCGCGTGGCTCGATCGCTGTGCCGCGCATGCGGCGGTGCTGACCGCCGACGGCTCGCTCCCGCTCGAAGACTGCCCGGCCGGCCGCGTGCGAGTCCTGGTCGTGGGCGGCGAGGCCAGGGGCGTGCCGGCCAAGGTGCGCTCGCAGCTCGTCTCACTGGCCATCCCGATGGCGCCTGGTGTCGAATCGCTCAACGTGAATGCCGCGGCGGCGATTGCGCTGTACGAACTGTGGGGCGCTCCGCCACGTCCCGTCAGTCCGGCACCCGCACAAAGGAAGAGATAACATGCCCGTCCTCCATCATCGCGTCCATATCCTTGAGGTCACCGATCCGGCAATGCGGATCCACCTGAAGCATGCGCGCTCCATCCGGCGCGCGATCATGATGGAGCTTGACGCGGCCCACTGGCTGGTGCATGACCGGCAGTTGGCCGCAGTCGAGCGCGCGTGCGCCAAGGCGGGCATCATGCTCACCTCGAGGTCGCATGGCGACTGATCTGGCCATGCAATCCCTCCTTGGCTCGGCCGACCGGTCGCTCCGGCCGGTGCTGATCCATTGGCTCGAATCCAAGGAGCTCGACCGGCTTCGCGACGAGCAGCTCATCCTTTACCTCTCAAGAGCCTACCGCGCCGAATGCAGGACAAAGGTGCTGGCAAAACTGTCGGCCGATGCTCGCGCGCTCCTTGCCCGCATCGTCCGGGATGAGCAGACGCTCGCCGCGGGCGATCTCATGGCCCGTACCGCCGCGGACGGCCATGCAGTCTCGCCCTCGGCCCTTGCCGAACTCCATCAGCGCGGCCTCTCGTTCTTTGACGATTCCGCCTGGTGGCCCTCGGCAACCGCGGCATGGTCGGTTGATCACCTGCACCAGTATGTCGTTGCCCCGGCCGGCCTTCGTGACGAGCAGTTGCCCCTTGACCGGAAGCCCATCGCCCTGCCTGCCCACACAGGATCCGTCCAGGCCGCAGGCGATCACGAGGCGACACCAACCGCCTCGTTGTTGAACGAGTTTGTCCATGCCGGCAGCCGCGGCAGCCTCCGGATCACGCAGCAGACCACGCTGACCAGCAGGTCGCTCGATGTGTTTGCCCGCCTGCCCAAGGTGGACAATGCCGAGGTGTGCTCGCCCGACCATGTCCTGGCCTTCGCCCTTGCCGCGGAACTGGTGCGCGCGGACAGCACCGGCTCCATCCTGGCCACCAGGAAGCTCGCCGCATTCCGCCAAAAGCCTGGCGCAGAGCAGTTGGACCTCTTCCTCAATTGCAGCGCCCAGTCCCTTGCCGAGCCTGCAAAACTCGCGCGTCAGTTCGGTTTTGGTCTCCGCAGGTTCGCGCTCGAGACCATGCGGACCATCTTCGCCCATGACCCGGGCAAGGCATGGCTGAGCGTCCACAGCATTGTCGGCGCCGTGGCATGCCAGGCGGCGCCATTGTTCGCCGCGGCATCCGCGCGGCATCCGTGGCGCTGGTCCCGCTCCACCTGTTCCCCGCCTGCACGGCGGGTCTGGCTCAGCCTCGTCACCAGCCTCCTTGACGGCTGGTTCATCCCGGCCGGTGTGCTCGAGCATGGTGTCGATGGGAAACAGGCTCGGTGCGTCCGCGTGACGCCGTTCGGCATCTTCTGGCTCACCGGCGATCCGGCCTGCCTCCATGGCGGCAAGCACAGCAGACTGGTTGTTCAAACGGATTTCACCGCGATCCTCACCCACAGCGGGCCATGGGATCCGGTTGCCCAGACCCTCCGCCTCTTCGCCACCCGCTCGGGCGACGACAATGCCAGCACCTTCATCTTTGACCGCGAGCACATCCGCCAGGCGCTCCGCCACGGCCATGCCGTTGACGAGCTGATCGAGACGCTCAACCGCCACAGCGTCTTTCCCGTCCCCGCGAATGTCTGTGCGGTCCTCCGCGACTGGGCAACCGTTTCGTCGCCGGCAGTGCTCTACCGCGATGTCAACCTGTTCACCTTCTCTTCCGAGGACGAGCGGGACAAATTTGCCGCGGACTTCCCGCGCGACCGCGTGGTTCCCATGGGCTCCCTTCATCTCCTTATCCTGGCCGCAGAGCACCAGGTCCTCACCCTCATGCAGCGCTCAGGCGCCGTGCCCGTCGACTACACACAGCCGCCCGTGGCAGGCATCGAGATGACCGCCGACGGCCGCATCACCAGCTCCATTCTCCACGACCTCCGGATCCGGGCCCTGGTCGATGCAATTGCCGAGCCGGTGCCCGGCACGAACGAGTCCCAGTTCAAGCTCTCCCTCGCCCGCGCACGGAGCCACAGGAATCCCGAGGACATCCTCGACCAGATCCTCCGCCTCCCGGGCAAGCCGCTCACCCTTGCTCTGAAGCTCAACCTCCTCGTCGCGCTGGGCATGATCGAGCCACCGCCCTCGCGCAGGTTTGCCATCATTGACCATCTCACTGACACTGACCGGCGCGCGATGAAGGCCGCCGTCAGCTGGCGCCTCGCTCTCGCCGCGCAACTGGGCAAGACCGTCTACGTCGTTGATCCCGCCTGGACCGAGATAGTCAAGACCGCCCTCGCCGCCGCTCACTCGCGCGCCACACTCCGCGAAGTCGAGCTGCATCACCTGCCCGCATAACGGTCGAGACGACTGCGTGGGAAACAGAATGAACGCGCCGCTGCCGTCCATTGTCTTTGTCTGTTTGTTGTGCCAGAGTATTCCTCAACAACCAGGAGCTGTCAATGGGTAGGTTCGACACTGCCGGCACTTCCGCTGGTGCGGCCCGCAAGGACTCGACACTTCGGAAGCTTGACCGCATGGCCACGTCGCTCCGTCACGAGGAGCCTGACCGCGTCCCCATCAGCGACTTCTTCTGGGGCGGCTTCGTCTCACGCTGGCGCACCGAGCTTGGCCTCCCCGCAGACGCCAGCCCGTATGCCCATTACGACCTCGATTGGATCGTGACCGTGCCGAACATGGATCCGTGGATCCGCCCGTTCGAGATGCTGTCCGAATCGGCCGAGGAAGTGGTGGTCAAGACCGGCTTCGGTGCAGTCATGCACAAGCACTTTGCCTTCCCCATGCCCGAGATGCGTTCATGGGAGATTGACTCGATCGAAAAGCTTGAACGCGCAACGTTCGACGATCCGGCCGACCGCCGCAGGTTCTTCAGCGCGGGCGACAACCAGATCGCAGGCGTCGGCGACGGCTTCTCCCGCAATGCGCCCCCGTGGATTGACACCGTCACATCCCTCCGCCCCGACTTCCCGGTCTATGGCAGCATGATCGAGGCCAGCGAATGTCTTACCCGCCTCGTTGGCCAGTTCAACGCGATGCTCTGGATGGGTGAATATCCCGACAGGCTCGGCGCGGTCATCAACCGGATCGGCGCCTTTTACCTCGCCATGGCCAAGGCGGAGATCGAGGCGGGCAAAGGGCTCCTTGACGGGTTTGTCATCTGGGGCGATTTTGCCTACAAGCAAGGCACCTTCATGGCGCCCTCGTATTGGCGCAGGTATCTCAAGCCGTGGGTGGCGCAGATGGCCGAGGCGGCCCATGCTGCGGGACTTCCCGTTATCTACCATGGCTGCGGCAATGTCTCCGCAGTCTTCCAGGACTTCATTGACATGCACATCGACGCGTACAATCCGCTCGAGGTGAAGGCAGGCATGGACGCCGTCCAGCTCCGCCGCCGGTACGGCCACAAGATCGGCTTCTGCGGCAACAGCGACATTACCGTCTGGGAGACGGGCGACAAGAAGGCCATCCGCCGCGAGATCCTGCGCAAGCTCAATGCCGCAAAGGGCGGCGGCTTCATCTTCCAGTCCGACCACTCGGTTTCGAGCGCCGTCTCAGGCCATACCTACGACTCGATCGTCAAGCTTGTCCGCGAGCACGGCACATACCCGCTTCGCCTCGGGGAATTCGACGAACCCGTCTGATGTGGCGTGGGCGCATTACGGCGTAGCCTGCTGCCCTTTGTAGGCCGGGTCTGCGCCCCGGCGTCTTCCCTCAGAATCGGAAACGCCCGGACTCAGTCCGGGCCTACGTGCGGGCATCGGCTCCAGGGTCGTTTTTGGCCAAAACGCTGAAATCCCGATATACAATTCTTAGACCCCCACGAGCTTGCCTCGTGGGTGAATAAGATTGAGGCAGCAGAGCCAGCCGCCTCTCTGCTTTTTCCCCCGCCTCCCCTCGCATCAACCTGGCGAGGGGGCGGGCTGCTTGCCTTGGTGTGCCTGCCTCAATCTGGTTCATCCCGCCGTCGAGGCAAAGATCTTTTTCGCATAGTTAATTAGACTTCCGCCTCTGCTGGAATCCCCGCATCGCCCTGAAAACAGGGGGGGGCTTGCTTTTTGCTCCTCAATATGGTATACTATTATGTGGCCGCATAAAGTCCTGCGGCTTGACACGGCACGATAGCTATGCCAGTATTATAGGCATATATATAAAGAGCGCCCGTGCCGGCGGCTCCGTTTGCGGCCATATATTATTGTACCGCATTGCGCGGTCTAACCTTCAGCGAGGAGATGCATATGACCATCAAACACAGGAACGGGACTCTTGTAATCACCGGCTCAGGCGGCGCATTCACCATTCCCGACAGCGACGAAATCGGCCGGAAATTGTGCATGCTGATCGAGGGCGAATGCAGCGGCGAGGTGCGTGCCGAAGTGGCGCGGCGCTATGGCTACGGCAAAGCACGGTACTTCCAGTTGCGCGCGGCATACGAAGCTGGCGGCGCGGCGTGCCTCGGCAGCGCCAAGCGCGGGCCGAAAGGCTGCTACCGCCGCGTGGCTGAAGTGGTGCGGCAGATCATCCGCTACCGGTTTCTTGACCACAAGGCGTCGCCCGAGGTCATCGGGCAGAAGTTGCGGCAGGACGGCTGGCCGATTGGCGACCGCAGTGTCACGCGGGTGATAACGGAGTATGGACTCCAAAAAAAGGGCTTTACAAATGCCGGCCCCGCGTTGCCAAGGAAGAGAAGGTCGAGACGCACCGCACGAAAGCCATCTGCCGTCGCGTGTCTGCCGGTGCGGCGGAGATCGAGCGCGGCGTCCGCCAGATCCTCGCGGACAAGGTAACGGGCACAATGGCCGGCCTGTGGCTGCTGGTGCCGGAGTACTTGCGGCTGGGTGTCTGGGACCTTGTGCGCGGCTGGTCGGGCGACGGATGTGCCGCGGCCGCCCCGCGGCTGGCGCTCCAGATGATCAACGAGGCCGCGCTGGGCGTCACCTGCGTCCGGAAGCAGCGCTGCCTCAGCCAGAAGGGATTCGAGGTTGCCAATGGCCTGCCCTTCGTGGCCACCGACACCGACATCCATCTCCTGCTCAACCGGCACACGGTTGCCGAGTCCGTCACGCTCCAGGCGGCCTTGGGCAGGGTGCGGCGTGCCAGCGGCCACTTCCCAGGCTCGTTGCTGGCTATTGACCCGCACCGCATGCTCAGCACCAGCAAACGCCAGATGGCACGCAAAGCACCCAAGGCGAACCTTCCTTCCGCCAAGCTGTCCCAGCTCTTCTTCTGTGTCGATGCCGCCTCGTCGCAACCCGTCTGCTTCACCATCGCCTCCTCAAGCCGCCCCGTCTCGCGCGCCACCCCCGAAGTGCTTGACCTTGTCGCCGACATCCTGCCCGTATCGCCTGCCAAAAAGCCCCTCCTGCTGGGCGACATCGAGCACTTCTCCGTTGGCCTCTTTGACCATGTCGTACGGTCAACCCACTACGACCTGCTTGTCCCCATGCCCAGCCAGCCATACTACCGGCACTTCCTCCGTGCCATCCCGCCCGACTCGTTCGTCCACCGCTGGGCCGGCTACGCCACTGCCGCAGTTCCCTTCTCATTCCGCGAGCCAGGCTCTCCGCGCCTCTGGTGCTTCGCACAGCGTTCAGGTGAATGCCCGGAGTCCTTTTCCTTCAAAGGCTTTCTTTGCTCCAGCCGCCGCGACGAAGCCGAAGCACTTGCACGTGACTTCCCCGACCGCTGGCATGTCGAGGAGTTTTTCAACCTCTACCAGGATCTTGGCTGGAACAAGGCGGGCACCCTCAACCTCAACATCCGCTATGGCCGCGCTTCTCTCGCCTTGATTGCCCAGGCCGCCATCCATCAGCTCCGCCAACGCCTTCCTGCCGCATGTGCCCGATGGAACACTTCACATCTCGCTCACGACCTTTTCCAACGATGCGACGGTGACATCCGCGTCTGCGACGACACCATCCTTGTCACCCTCTACAATGCGCCAGATGCAGCCCATCTCGCCTCACACTATGCCGGGCTCCCAGCTCGTCTTTCCGCCGATGGCATCGACCCGCGCATCCCTTGGCTCTACGGATTCAACCTCGACTTCCGCTTCAAGTAGGAAAAAGTCTAATTAATTGGCCGAAAAAGAAGCTTGCCGCCGAGGCGGGATCACGGGGGGGCTCCTCCTTATATCGGAATTTCAGGAAAACCTGAAATTCCTGTATAAGGGATAACGCGCGCCGGTGGCGTTCAGCGCAAGGCGGGACTGTCCGGAACGATTGTGCGCCGCAGGCGCCTTGGAGTGCGGCAGCCATGCTGCCGCTTTCATCCTGGAAGCCATGCTTCCGGGCAGAGGAGAAACCACTGAGGGTGGACATCATCATACGCCGAGCATGGCTCGGCTACAGAAAGCGGCAGCATGGCTGCCGCAC
>Ga0315278_10001479_pt1 | contig 20615 bp, 11 predicted proteins | sample YL17G06_0_MG_FD_203880 | JGI IMG/M metagenome (GOLD analysis project Ga0315278, IMG submission 203880) | Sediment microbial communities from Yellowstone Lake, YNP, Wyoming, USA - YL17G06_0 | ecosystem: Environmental > Aquatic > Freshwater > Lake > Sediment | place: USA: Wyoming | collected... | reverse complement strand
AGAAAAACGATAGTTTAGCACTCAATGCTATACTTCCTGATTTCCCCCTCTTTGCGAAGCAGAGAGGGGGATTAAGGGGGTGAGTTCATGGGGAATAGAGAGATGTAAAAATACCATAGTTTAGCACTCAATGCTATACTTCCTGATTTCCCCCTCTTTGCGAAGCAGAGAGGGGGATTAAGGGGGTGAGTTCATGGGGAATAGAGAGATGTAAAAGAAACGATTTCAGCAGAAAAAAATGATGGATTAAAAACAATTATGACTAACTTTTTTTAGTAATAAATATTTTAGGGTGTTGCAACGCTGAAAACAGGAAGAGGGGGCGTAATGCAATGTAATTCAGGACATTCCCCCTTTTTGCAAAGTAGAGAGGGGGAAAAGAAGGGGGTGAGTTCATGGGATCCATGCAGAAAGCTAATAAAATATGGAATTACTGTATGGGATATGGATAATGGCTTATTTTGTTTTCGATATCTCTGCCATTAACCATAGAGTATGGGCAACCATCGGTGTCCAGTATTCTGAGATCTGCCAGTCGCCGTCCCCGATATCAGGCATATCCGTACTGTCACCACCCAGCCCGTTCAGAACTGCGCCGGGCAATACAGGTACATTTGGCAGGAATGAACCTCCCGGATAATGTTTTGGCTGATTGTGACCGACCATTTCTATCGTGGAGCTGTTGAATGGATTTACACCAATTATCCAGTCCAGCTGTCTTTGCGCAATGGCTCTGAGTTTTTCATCATTTAAGACATTAGCTGCTTTTGCCAGCCCGACTCCTGCAGAGGCCAGATTGGAATTAATCCCCACCCACCATTCCGGATCCGGATGCATGAAGTAACGGTACCAGTAGTCGCCTTCTTTCCTGTTTCCTCCCGGATCCTTTCCTGAATAAAGGCCAAAGGGAACAATGCCAAAGCTGGTCCTTTGCGAGAAAAATGTGAGATAGTTATTTGCATATCCGGCGATCATCTCTTTCCAGACGGGTGCATCTTTATGCCCGGGGAAGGCTTCGGTCAGGTCGCACAGGGAAATGAACTCCATACAGCCCTGCCATATATTCTTGTATGGTTCCATAACAGATGATGAAGTCATGAAAAATCCGCTCATCTTCCCGTCCTTGATCTCTGTCTGCAGCTTTCTCAGTTTTGCTGCCTGATCAGTGGCAAAATTTTTATAATTGTCCTGCCCGGTGGTTTTATACATCTCCAGGGCTGCCTGGATTGAAGCTCCGATGATCCCCGTATCCTCATCTGCTGTTTTGCCGGTGCACCATTCTAAACATTTCTTTGCAGCAAGGAGACATTTCTGTGAATAATCGGGATTCACTGTTTTTGTGATCCTTGCCATTATGGCTTCAGAGGTGATGAAATTGTATTGTCCTGTCATACCGACGTGATCGGTCCTGATAACCCTGTCATCCTGTGTGCCGAAAAGCAGCATGTCGTTGGTAGATGTTCCGGCATTGGGTGTCACGAATTTGAGTTCTCCTCCCTCTTTTTCTATTTCATTGTTGGTCCACCGGTTGCTGTCAGAGTGTTTCTGTACATCACCGCCTACATAGTTCATTACATATCCCTGTGGTTCCTGCATCTTTAAGAAATACTGATTCCCCCACATCAGCTCCTGCATGATTTTCTTCCGGTTGTTATCAGGCTGATTCTGCAACTCATAGGTTTTTGAAAGTCCTGTCATTCCGTAAATTGTTGCATCAACCCATTTTCTAAGATCACTGGCATCGTGCCATCCGCCGGTAACATCCTGGTGCTTGCCATTATCCATTCTCACTCCGTCATCAATATGACAGGGGGAGAGGTACCCCGTTGAACTTGATCCGCACCTCTGCTTTGAAAAATAACTGACAATTAAATTTTCAGTTGACTGATAGACTGAACCGGCAATTGTAAAAGGATAAGAGCGCAATGTATCAGATTTTACATAATAATGACCATCACGGGTCAGTGCACTGAAATCACCAGTTGAATAATCACCGAAATCACCGGGATGGGGCTGGATAACTCCTGAATAAACAACCTTCTGAGACTCTAAATCTATTACATCAAATTTGCTATATAATACTCCTTTTGTAACAAATATTTTTCCTGCAAGAGGAACGTACCCAACCTGATTGACAAGAAGATCAACATTTAAATCTCTTGATAGACGTTGAGCTTGTAACTCCGGGAATGCTCCTCCGGTAAAGACCAACAGGATTAAAACCATGTTCCTGATTGAGAATAAGTTAATAGTGTTTTGCATCTTTTTGGGATTATAGAATATTAAATAAAATGACTATCGGGAATGAATAATAATAGTGCAAAAATACTTCTGCCTACTTCATGTACTCATCCCCCCTGCCCCCTTCTCTTGCAGGCAAAAGAAGGGGGAGTAAAGCATTTTGCCCCTCTTTGCGAAGCAGAGAGGGGTTGGGGTGAGTTCATGAAATTATATAATTGATATTTAAGCACTTAAAATAGTTTATTATTGAAAACCGATACTCATATTAAATTATTTTTTGACATAAGTAAGGTTTTACATCCCCCTGTCCCTCCCGCTGTAGCGGGACAAGCTCTTCAAAGGGGGAATTAATAAAGTTAAATCTCATCTCAAATTGGATAAATATTTCATTTATGATCCTGCTCAATATTAGTAAAAATCAATAATTCTTAAGTCATTTTTTAAATATATATTTTATGTTTCTCTGGTTCAGCTAACCAAACCTAAAAAAATGGATTATCCCCGGAATTTGTAACAATTCGTTCTTATTCGGTTTTAACAGGATTTCGATCAGTTTATGGTTAATTTAATGGCCTCGACTCTCCAACTCACTAAACGCATGTCATTCTGAGTCCCACCACAAATTTGCGCACTAAGTTTCTTGACAAATTAAGTATCTTATAATCTGTTATTTATGAAATGTTGTCATTAGTAGTAGTAGTAGTAGTAGCGAAGCGAAGAACCGGGCATTTTGCGAGTTCACCGAAGGTAATCTTATACTTTTAGTCGGTCAGTAGTGATTTTTTAACTACTTATCTATGTTTATATCGTTTGATAATTATATATTTATCGTATAAAAAAGCAAGCCGGAAAAAAACCTAAATCCTCCGAAACATTTTGACAACGATCCATTCACAAGATAAGTATAAAGTATAAGGCTGAAATTTTATAAATATAATTGAACATAAAAATCACGATTCCATGAAACGTTTATTACTTTATTTTATTGCAATTTCAACAGTTTGCATTTTTATTACTGCATGTCAAAACCGCAAAACTACTGAAAAAGTCAAGTCATTCCCATACACATCATTTCACATAATGAGAGGCACGAATCTCGCTCACTGGTTATCGCAGAGTGAACAAAGGGGAGAAGCAAGACAAAAGTTCATTACAGAAAAAGATATCCGTTATATTGACTCCCTGGGATTTGACCATATCCGCTTACCAATCGATGAAGAGCAGATGTGGGATGAGACCGGAAAGCGGAATGACGATGCTTTTGCCCTGATGCAAAATTGTCTGGAGTGGTCCCGGAAAGCAGGACTACGTGTGGTGGTTGATCTGCATATTCTGCGCTCACATCATTTTAATGCAAAAGAAAAACCGCTGTGGAGCAAACCCGAAGAACAGGATAAATTCATTGCATTTTGGAAAGATCTTTCGGGTTTTCTGCGCGATTGGCCAAATAGCATGGTTGCTTATGAATTTATGAACGAACCTGTTGCGGATGATCCCGAACAGTGGAACCAGCTTCTTGCTCGTGTGATTGATTCTCTTCGTAAGTGGGAACCATCCCGGGTTCTGGTCTTAGGGTCGAACCGGTGGCAATCCGCCAGTACTTTTGACCAACTAAAAGTACCAAGAAATGATACCAATATTGTGTTGAGTTTTCATTTTTATGAACCAATGTTCCTGACGCATTATCAGGCTGGCTGGACAAATCTTAAAGACTTTAAAGGAGATGTAAATTATCCTGGTCAGATAGTGCTTAACAGTAATCTTCCTGAACATATGAGGGTATACAACCGTGATACACTTGCTTATATGATGAGAAAGCCATTTCACCTTGCTGACAGCCTGAAACTGCCTCTATACTGCGGCGAGTTTGGTATTTACGAAGATTTCTTTCCTGAGGCAAAGCTGGCGTGGTACCGTGACATGATCTCCATATTTAAAGAACATGGGGTTGCTTATGCAAACTGGAATTATAAATCCGGGTCCTTCGGCATTGTTGATGATAAGATGAAACCATTCCCGCTTATAATTGATATCCTGGTTAATTCTAAAGAGAAATAGGAAGTCGGAAGCCGGAAGACCGAAACTTCGGACAGATAAGTTACTATAGAAATACCGCCAAAAAAATACAGAAAAATTTTAAATTATCAACTAAATAAATGTAATCAGATGAAAAAGAAAATTAACCTCCTACCAATGTTATTCTTATTGCTTGTTTGGCAAGTTGATGCTTTCGCACAGGAATCTGCTGAGAAATTATTCCAGGTCAAAGGTTTCTGCATCAATGCTCCAAGTCCCTCGGAACTGGATCGGTTCGTGAAGTTCATCAATGAAGAGCTGGCAACCCGTGGGGTAAATACATTGCTGTTACTTGGCGATTATAACTATCAGTTTGAAAGTTATCCTCAGCTGAGAGACTCTGCAGCACTTTCAAAAGCAGATGTTAAGAAAATAGTTGCAGCCTGTAAGAAGAATAACATCAGAATTATCCCGCAGATTAATCTACTGGGTCACCAGTCGTGGGCAAATCATACCGGTAATCTTTTAACGCAATTTCCCCAGTTCGATGAAACACCCCATATTAAAATGCCTGAAAAATATGTCTGGCCGAACGATGATTTTCTGTATTGCAAAAGCTATTGCCCTCTTCACCCTGACCTGCACAAGGTATTATTTGCAGTAATTGATGAACTTTGTGACGCTTATGAAGCTGATGCTTTTCATGCAGGTATGGATGAGATATTTTACCTTGGTGATGATAAATGTCCCCGTTGCTCAGGTGTTGACAAAGCCGAACTTTTTGCCGGTGAAGTGACTAAGGTGAGAAACCATCTGGCTTTGAAAAACAGAGAGTTATGGATGTGGGGTGACAGGTTTATAGAAGGGAAAATAACAGGTCTTGGTTTCTGGGAAGCCAGCTACAATTATACCTGGCGTGCAATTGACATGGTACCGAAAGATATCGTTATATGCGACTGGCATTATGAGAGACCAGATCAGACACCTGTTTATTTTGCAATGAAGGGATTTCGAGTTGTTACTTGTCCATGGAGAACGCCGGAAACTGCTGTTATCCAGACTGATGACATGGCAAAATTCTGGAAGTATGCCACACCGGAAATGAAGCCCAGGTATTATGGAATGGTGCAAACCACCTGGATGGGTACTGGCGGATTTATTGATGGTTTTTACGGAAAAATGTCAGAAAGTGCCAAAGGTGCTTTACATCCTGAAAATGCAGCATTTACACCCTGGGATACTTTCAGAGCCATGTACAAAAGGATGGATGAGTTGGAGAAAGAGGTGAAATAAAATCCAAATCATGAAGAATTTATATGTTCTGACTTTTGTATTGTTCACATTAATTCAGATTAATGGTTATGCTTCAGCGAAGCCGGAAATAATAAATATCCGGCAGAGACCCGATTCTGTTGGATTATATGAGAAGTTTGAGATCTCCCTTGAACTGAAATGTGAATTCGTCAACCCGTTCGATCCTGATGATATTGATATCCAGGCAGTTTTTACTTCACCGTCAGGTAAAAAATGGGAAATTCCCGGATTCTATTACTTTTCAATGTCAACTCTCTGGAAAGTCAGGTTTTCACCTGATGAGATCGGGAAATGGAGCTATACAGTAACTATCCGTGATAAAAATGGAGAGGTTATAAGTAACATACAATCATTTGTTGCCATTAAGTCTTCAAGAAAAGGCCCCATTCAGGTAGCCGCAAATAGACGTTACCTCAAACACAGCGACGGTTCAAATTTCTATGGCGTTGGCTTATGGTACAACGATGGTTACGAAGGCTTCAACAGCGGTCGCGTGAAGGAGGGAGAACTGGATGAATTAAAATCTATGGGAGTGAATTTCATATCCACCTTTATCACTCCACTTGAAACGTGGGGGACCGGTGTGGGAAGGTACGATCAGAACATAGCCGGACGCCTTGACGAACTTCTTGAAATGCTTGAAGAGCGCGATATGCTTCTCAGCCTTAACCTCTGGTTTCACTCTTACCTGTCTGAAACGGTTTGGGGAGGAGGCAATGTAAGATGGTATGTAAATCCTTATAAACAGGTCACTGAAGCCAAGGACTTCTACAGCAGTGATGCTGCATGGAAATACCAGGAAAAGCTGTATCGCTATTTCATTGCAAGGTGGGGTTACAGCAGAGCACTCGCAATATGGTTCATTGTAGATGAAGTAAATGGAACCGACGGCTGGGTTTCTGGCGACAGCCTGGCAGCTTCAGAATGGGGCCGAAAGGTGCATAACTATCTTAAAGCTAATGACCCGTACAACCGCCCGACAACTGGTACCCGGAGTGGCGGCATAAAGGAATTCTGGCACCAGGGTTACCAGACATTTGACATAGCAGCGCGTGAAATATATGAGGCACAGGGATTTCCGATCAACAAAACAAGTACTATCGATTCGGCAAAAATTAATCCTCTTACTGCCAGCTACCGGAATTATGCAATTGAGAACCAGAAACTGTGGCACGGTTACGGAAAACCTGTTGTCAATGGTGAAACAGGCTGGGCACACACATTCTATGAACCAAGTATGCCGGGGTATCTTGCAATGTATCATAATGCTTTGTGGGTAACACTGGCAACAGGCTCTGCAGCGACTCCTTTCTGGTGGGCACATTCAAGGTTCATAAATGACAATGTCGTTACAAATCAGATTACAAGTATAAAGAGATTTACTGACCAGATACCTTTCTCAAAGCTGACTGATATTACTCCCGCTAAGGTAAAATGCCAAAGAGGTGATGCTTATGCAATGAAAAGCAATGAGGTTGTGTTTGGGTGGGTTGTTAACTCAGATTCAGATGTGGCCGGGGAAAATATTACGGTTTCCTCTATTAAAAACGGAAAGTATAAACTGAAGATTTTCCATACCTGGAGGGGTGTTTTCCTTGAAGAAAAGGAGGTGACAGTTACTGATGGAACTATCTCTTTTGGACCGCCTTACATGCGCATAACAGACTCACAGGCAAATTATATAGGTCAGGATGTCGCGTTTATTCTGGAACCTGTGATCTGACATGATATCACATTTAAAACGTTGAATATGGATTTAATAAATATTAAATCGAAGACATATATTATGTCGGTAAATATTTTGCTGCTAATCATGGGATTATTAATTCCGATACAGACGGCATCAGCACAGAAGAAAAAAAACAAAAAAATGACCGCAGCGACGCAATGCATTGTGTCGCTACCAGAAATCATACTTGCACAAAACGGAACCAGCCTCTACAGGATTGTTATTCCTTCATTTGCAACTTTGCAGGAACAGAAAGCTGCTGCAGTTCTGCAGGATTACCTGCTTCAGATCTCGGGTGTAGCCCTTCCGGTTATTTCATCCGGCATGCCGGGTAGTAAATACGAAATAATCCTGGGGCAGAATGAAAGACTTGACGAGACAGGTATCGGTATCAATTTTAATGAACTTGAAGCGGATGGATTTGTAATCAGGACCGATAGCCTTCGCCTGGTCATTGCCGGAGGAAATGATAAAGGTACACTCTTCGGAGTTTATACCTTCCTGGAAAAATATCTCGGGTGCAGAATGTACGCTCCAAAGGTGAAAATTGTTCCTAAACAGGATAGTATCCTGCTTGGAAAAATAGATGACAAGGAGATGCCGAAAATCAAATACAGGACAATACATTATAAGGTCTCCTGGGATGCTGAATATGCTGACTGGCATAAGCTCAATCACGATGCTGAGGGAGAACGGCCGGCATGGGGCACCTGGGTACATACTTTCAACAGCCTTGTTCCCCCGGAGATCTATTATAAGGATCACCCTGAATATTATGCATTACGTGAAGGCAAGCGTAATCCGACCCAGCTTTGCCTTTCAGATCCGGAGGTTTTGAAAGTCACCATACAGAACCTTCGCAAACAGATTGCACAAACCCCGGGTGCTAAATACTGGTCGGTTAGCCAGAATGATAACCGGCAATACTGTATGTGCGATGAATGCCAGGCACTTGATAAAAAGGAAGGCTCCCATTCAGGAACAATGCTGAATTTTGTCAACCAGGTGGCCGGGCAATTTCCGGATTACATGATCTCAACACTGGCTTATGAATATACACGAAAGGCTCCTGCAACAATAAAACCGGTGAAGAATGTAAACATCATGCTCTGCAGTATAGAGGTGCGACGCGACAGGCCTATTGCAATGGCGGACGATTCGATGTGCATCAGCTTTGTTAAGGATGTTGAGGACTGGGGCAAGATAGCGAGTGACATTATCGTTTGGGATTATGTAATTCAGTTCAATAACCTGGTCAGCCCATTCCCGAACCTGCAGGTTTTACAGCCCAATTTACAATTCTTTGCCGAAAACGGGGTAACAGCCATGTTTGAGCAGGGCAACCGTGAGGGAGGAGGTGAGTTTGCCGAACTTCGTACTTATCTTATCTCAAAGCTTTTATGGGATCCGTATGCAAATGCCGACACCATTATAAACGATTTCCTGAAAGGATATTACGGGGCTGCAGGTAAAAATATACGTCAGTACATCGATGAGATGCGGGAAGCATTGATCAGCTCCAATCAGCCACTGCGTATCTTCGGTTCTCCGATTGATGCATCAGTAAGTTACCTTACGCCGGAGCTGATTGCCAGATATAAGGAAATATTTGACCAGGCAGAACTTGCAGTCGAGGTGGATCCCAAAATCCTCGAAAGGGTTAGAATTGCACGACAACCCTTGAATTTCGCGATCATGGAACAATCCAAGAGAAATTTCAGAGGGGAGAATGGGGTATTCATTAAAAATGCTGACAATTGGGTCGTTCGTCCGGAAATTAGATCGATGATTGATCCTTTTGTTGATCTCTGCCTGCGCCAGGGCGTGACACGACTAAGGGAATGGAGCACAACACCCGAGGCTTACCGTTCGGATATGTACCGGCTGTTTTATCAGGGCCGAAATGAACATCTTGCCTATAATAAAAAGGTACAGTTGAAAAGTCCGGATCCTAAATCATTTTCAGAGGAAGATATACTTAAGCTTACAGATGGTATAAGGGCTAGTAACGACAGCAGGAATAACTGGTTTGATTTCCAGGGCAAGGACCTTGATGTGGTTATAGATCTGGGCAAAATGCAAAAGGTTCAGCATCTGGAATGCGCTTTTTATCAGCTTGCGGCATGGTTAAGCCTTGTTCCGAAAAGAGTAAAGTATTTTATTTCTGAAGACGGAAAAACATTCAATCCTGTGGGAACTATTGAGAATACACTTCCCATTGACCAGTATGACTCTTTTCTGAGAGACTTTATTGTTGACTTCCCTCCGGCAGATGTGCGCTATGTGAGGGTGGTAGCTCATACAATAGGTAACACACCGGAATCACATCCGGGAGCAGGTCAGGCTGCATGGATGCATATCGATGAGATCGTTGTGGAATAGGTTGAAGATATGGGCTCAGGGCTCAGGGCAATAGAATTCTGGAAAGTGAACGATATGTTAAGATACATTTAGAACATGTTAATATTTTTTAACTTTTTTGCTCTAAAATTAGGATTTAAGAAATCTAATTTCTATTTTTGACTTAAACAACGGCATCGAGGAAAGTAGTTTCTGAGATGCCCTAAAAACCAAAACCTATGATCAGAAAAAAAATGTGCAACAATTTGAAGCGAACGATGCTTCTGTTTCTGTGGCTTGCCTGCTCCGCTGCAGTGTTGGCTCAGGAACGGATAGTATCCGGATCCATTAAGGATTCAAACGGTGCAGGTTTGCCGGGAGTAACTGTTTTCGTAAAGAACACAACAACAGGAACTTCCAGCAATACAGAAGGAAAGTACAGCATCTCAGTAGGAAATAATGCCATACTTGCTTTTTCTTTTATCGGTTATGTCACTCAGGAAATTGCCGTAGGCAACCTGTCCTTGATTGACGTTATATTAGCGGAAGATATTCAGCAACTGGGTGAAGTTGTGGTGACTTCGCTTGGTATTGAGAGGAATACAAAATCATTGCAGTCTTCCGTAACTAAAGTTCCCGGAGCCAGCTTAACCCAGGCCAGGGAAAACAACTTTGGCGCATCCATTCAGGGTAGAGTGGCCGGTGTTAACGTTTCCAAAGCCGGTACCGGTCCTGCAGGATCATCCCGTGTAATTATCCGTGGTAACAAGTCACTCGGAGGAAGTAACCAACCTCTTTATGTTGTTGATGGTATCCCCATGGACAATACCAATTTTGGCCAGTCAGGTGTTTGGGGTGGTGTTGACCAGGGTGATGGCTTGAGCAGTATAAACCCTGATGACATTGAGTCCATTAGCGTATTGAAGGGAGCTAATGCAGCAGCCCTTTACGGGTCAAGAGGTGGTTATGGTGTAATCAACATTACAACCAAAAAAGGTACTGCCAGAAAAGGGATTGGTATTGAGTTCAACTCAAACTATGTTTTTGAAAAGGTTATTAACTACCTGGATTTACAAACTGAATATGGCAACGGTGGTTTAGTCAATTCCATTCCTTCCGATCCTACTTCTCCAAGGATTGCTGCAAAGCCGGCAACTCAGGCTCAGGCCTTTGACTGGGGAAATAATGGATGGGGACCAAAGCTTGATGGCAGTCCCAATATAATGTGGGATGGGGAAACAAGAGCGTATTCCTTAGTTGGCGTCGACAAGAATTATGATAGCTTTTTTCGAACAGGAAATTCGTTTACCAATACTCTTTCTTTAAGCGGTGGAAGTGATAAACAAACTTTCCGTTTCTCCTTTTCAGATATGAGGAGTACAGCCATCATTCCAAACTCAGGCTTTGACAGAAAGAATCTGTCGTTAAGTACGAATGGAAAATTTGGTAAAAAAGTTACTTTCAGTGCTAAGGTCCTGTACTCCAATGAGAATGCGAAGAACAGGCCAATGGTATCGGACTCTCCCGGAAACGCTGTTCAGGCACTCATGCAATTATCTCCAAACCAAGATGTTAATGATATGAGAGGCGATCCTAATAAACTTGGTGCAGTACCCTTTGGTGTCACAACAGTGGATAGTAAGGGAGAGGGTGAAGAATACCAGTTATCTGGCAACCTGTGGAATCAGAATCCCTGGTGGGCAGCTCACCAGTTCATAAATAGTAGTGTTAGGGACCGCTTTATTACTTCCGGACAAATGAGGTTTGATATTACCAGCTTCCTGTACCTCCAGGGTCGGATAGGTATGGACTATTACAACAGAAAGAGTAAAGGTTTAACACCTCAGGGTACAGGCTATCAGCGGGGTGGTAATGCCAGTGAAGCGGTAGACATGGTTCGGGAAATTAACCAGGAGTGGATGTTAGGCTTTGATAAAGCCTTTGGCAAAATTAACGTTACCTCATTTGTGGGAGGTAATAAAATGGTTAGAAAAAGTGAGAGTATAGGAGCCTATGGCAGTAATTTTAACGTTCCGTTTTTCGCCTCAGTTAACAATACAGGCAGCCAGAACTTTGGATATGGGTATGGGGCATCAGGGATCAACTCCTTATTCGGTTCAGCCGAAGTCAGTTACGCCGGGTATCTGTACGTCACTGCAACGGCTCGAAACGATTGGTTCTCTGTGTTGAATCCGAAAAGCAACCACAAACTTTATCCATCCATTGGTAGCAGCTTCGTATTCACCGATGCCTTTAAAAATCTACCTGAGATATTAAGTTTTGGTAAGGTAAGGGCAGCCTGGGGTCAGGTGGCAACAGCCAACGTTGGTGCTTATGCCGGCAATCTCACCTATGGACTTAATGGCCAGGGTCACCTTGGCATTCCTATGGCAGGTTTTTCTAGCGGCTCAAATATTCCAAACCCCGACCTAGTACCTGCTTTATCAACGGAGATTGAATTTGGTACAGAGTTGCGATTCCTGGAGAACAGACTTGGTCTTGACCTGACTTACTATAGTCAGAAAACAACCGATGACATTCTCAATGCAACTATCTCTATTGGTTCCGGATTTAGTTCAACTTCCATAAATATAGGTGAGTTGTCAAATAAAGGTATTGAAATTTTGCTTACTGGAACACCCGTTAAAGGTGATTTAACCTGGGATGTTTCGTTGAACTTAGCGAAAAACACCAATAAAGTAGTTGCTCTTAATCCTGGTATAAATGAGTTAATCATTGAAGAACCAAGAACGAGAACTGTCTTTATTAAGCATATTGTTGGACAGCCTTATGGAATGATAACCGGCTGGATCCAGAAAACGGATCCCAATGGTACGCCAGTATTTACTTCTACCGGTGAGGTGGTGCAATCAGATAAATATGAGATCCTTGGAAACGGTGTTGCCAAACTCACAGGTGGTTTAAACAACGCTCTTGCATATAAGCAGTTCAATCTGACCTTCCTGATTGATTTTAAATTTGGTGGTGATATTTACTCGGGTACTAATGTGCGGTTGCTGGAAAATGGTCTCACAAAGGAATCCCTGATTGGCCGTAATGGAGAATTAACAGTGACAGGAGTCACCCAAACCGGAACCGATGGCGAGGGTAAAGCAATATACGCGCCATTCACCAGGACGCTTAATGTAGATGAAGCGGGGAGTTACTGGGGATCCGTTGGTGAGCGTGATGAAGCTCATTTTATATACGATGCCTCATACCTGAAACTCAGGCAGTTTACATTTGGATATGAATTGCCTTCTTCACTCTTAAGCAAAACACCAATTAAAACACTTGGATTGTCTTTTGTGGCAAGGAACCTGGCAATACTATACAAGAATACCCCGAATATTGATCCGGAAGCATCATATCAAAGTGGTGCCGCCCAGGGTCTGGATTACTTTGGTGTGCCAGCGTCCCGTACTTACGGATTCAATTTAAGGGCAACGTTTTAACCAATAAAACTGAATAAAATGAAACATATATTTAAACTTATTCTAAGTGCGCTACTGGTGATCATACTGGTAGCCGGATGTGATACGGATGCCTTGCATGAGTTGAACATCAATCCGAATGCAGTCAATAAAATTGATATGAATTACTTTTTTACGGCTGCTGAACTTGGCCTCGCAAGTGGTGGATCTGCAGGTGACAACCGGTATATTGACTGGAGAACTAACATTGGTATGTTCGCACATTGCACACAACAGCTTTCAACTGCCAGCACAGGTCTTTTATGTGTCGGTGATAAATACATTGACAACGACCCGGAAGTATCAAACGCCCCCTTTCAATTCTGGTTACCGGATGTGGGAAAGAATACAGCCGAGATACTCAAGCAAACTGGCAAGGGTGGTTTTTCAGAAGGTAAGAATCTTAACATGCGTCAGGCCACAAGGATATTGCGGGCATTTAATTTCCATCGTTTGACCGATATGTATGGCAGCGTGCCTTATTCTGAAGCCAATAAGGGCATTGAAGGAATTTTCTTCCCAAAGTATGATAAACAGAAAGACATTTACACTGACGTGCTTAAGGAACTGGATGAAGCAACAGCTGCACTGAGTGCTTCAAATGCTGATGAGGGTTTTGCAGTTGCAGATTTTATCTATAATGGTGACATTGCTAAATGGAAAAAATGGGGTTACTCCATAATGCTCAGGTGCGCCATGCGGATTTCTAATGTTGATGCTACTATGGCCGCCACCTATGTTACTAAAGCTGTAGCGGGTGGGGTTTTCACTAGCAATGACGACAACGTGTGGATTAAAATGGCTATCGGGCCAAGCGAATGGACCAACCAGAATGGAATCTCACGGGGTATGTACCCGGGGGATGGTGGACAGGCAAATGAATCTTTTATGAGTAAAACGCTGATCGACTGGCTTAAAGGGGCCAATCCAGCTAGTGTAGCCGATGACGATCCAAGGCTCATGATCCTCAGTGGAGGTATTGTGGAATGGACAGCAAGTGCTTATACACCTTATCCGGGAGGTACTGATCCACTTAACCAGAAGGGCCTGCCCCCTGGAGTTGACCAGTCTATGCTCGATGCTGCGGCTGGAAAGCCTGTTGATAGAGATATGACCTTTTCGAAAGTGAACTTTAATCTGTTACAGGACGATGAACCTTTCAGGCTTATGACCTGGTCTGAAGTTGAGTTCCTGATGGCTGAAGCTCTTGAGCGTAGTATAGGATCGGGAATAACCGGTACCGCACAGTCACACTATGAGAAAGGTGTAAAGGGTGCCATGCAGATGTGGACTCCTTATGATGCTTCGTTCGTAGTTTCAGATGCAGCAGTTACAGCATACCTGGCAACCTATCCTTATGGGGTTACAAAGTCTAAGTTAGCAATGATTGGCGACCAAATGTGGGTTAGCCACTTTATGAACTGGTATGAGGCCTGGTCAGAATGGAGAAGAACCGGATATCCCGCATTGGTCCCGGTCAATTATCCTGGGAATGATACAGGCGGAACAATACCAGTGAGACTGCGCCTGCCTGCAAGCGAAGTGTCGGGCAATCCCAATTATTCGGGTTCAACCTTGCCTGACGAAATTACCACAAAAGTATGGTGGGATGGTGGTGCTGAATAATTGTATTATTTGTCATTAGACAATACTTTAGAGAGCCCCCGGATTTTTCCGGGGGTTTTTTGTTTTAATCCGTTGGTTAAAACCGACGGTAATTGACTAAGTGCACAAATATCTTTGGTCTGGTTTAGTCTGTCGGTTAAAACCGACGGTAATTGATTCTGTAGATTTTAATTTGAACCTGAGCATTGCTTTCTAATTCTTCCGTTTCCTGAACATCAACACCTCGTCATTATTCCTTGCAACAAGGATCCTTTTTTCCTGTCCGGAGCGGATAACCGCTGCGTCTCTTACTTCACCTTTTACATAAAACCCGTCATGTTGCTGCGGATGGTAAATAAAGGTCTTATCAGGTCCGCCTTTTAGAAAAACTCCCTTACTTGCATCATGACGTCCAACCTGTGGTTTTAGTGAATAAAAGTTGCCTCCCAGCCAGATATCCGTCTTCCCGTCTTCGTCAAGGTCATCAGCTATGATCCCGAAAACCGGTGATACCTGGGCTTCTACCGGAAGGGCTGTCAGAAGATAACTATTCCCTTCATTCCATAAAATAGCACTTTCCAAAAAATTGACTTCATACAAAATTGATTTCTCCCGGACTTCCGGTTTGAACAAGGAGTCATACGTTTTATGAGAATAATCCTCATATGTTATAATAGTATTCCGTAAGCCAGGCAATTGAGAAATGAGTTCCTGTTTTTGAGCAAAAGGGAAGGCTTGGTCATCCAGTGGAGGGTACCAATTAATAATAAACTCACTCTTGCCATTATTATCAAAATCATTGACAAACATAGTCAGGGGTCTTGTTAGCGATGCTTTGAACTTGGTATTCAGTCCCCGGTTGCCTAAAATGAAATCGGTATCCCCATCCTTATCTAAATCTGCTGCTTCAATTCGATTCCACCAACCTTTACTATCCGGAATAACAATCGGATTTCCTAATACACCATTCTCATTTTTGAAGATGTTGATAGCCATCCAGTCGCCAACTACCACAAGGTCTTTATCGCCATCTGAATCCACGTCAGCCCATACGGCATCAGTTACCATACCAATATTACCTAGCGAAGGAGGGGCTACATCTATCCAATTTCCGTTATCGTTTTTAAGAAGATAACTTTGAGGAGGCAAACCATAATTTCCGGGAATAGTCCTGGCACCCAGAAATACATCCGGGTCTCCATCTTTGTCAAAATCTTCTGTTTCAATTGTTGAAAAGTTGCCAATAACTGGTGGAATTCGGTAGGGATCTCCGGTGAAATTGCCATGTCCATCATTTTTATAGAAACGTACAATGTAATTGAGTTGGTCAACATGAACATCGTTCCCCCCGGAGCCTATCATGAGGTCCTGATCTCCATCACCATCCTGATCTAATAACACGCCACAGGTGCTTTCAAAACCGGCATCTTTAAATAATGACGGATTTGCTTTAAAGCTGAAAGTGCCATCTGCCTGTTGTATGAACAGTTTATCCGGATCGCCGGCTGCACCCAGTAAAATGAAATCATCGAGTTTATCCTTATTGACATCACCGATCACCAGCCTTGGTCCTTCAGTGGATAGCATGTTCGTCAGCAGTATCTCCTGCTCAAAATCATTGTACCGGTTCTCGTAATGGCTGGCATCACCACGAATTACCTGTTGGCTGATTTCTTCGAATTCAGGAGCAGGTTTTTTTTCTGCAACTGTTTCCACTGCCGAAGCCTGGCTATAGTTGAGTATGATTGTCTGATCCGGTTTAACATTTGGAAGTACCTGCCATTTTCCATCGGGCCAGGTCACCTTCAGCTCATCAATATTTTCTGCTTTGCCTAACCCAAACAGGAGAGAGGGTTCAGTACTGCTTTCAAACCCACGGGAATTGAAATTCTGTAAAACCCTGACTTCTCCCTTTATTTTAATTGTCACCCCGGCACCAATCCCAAACCGGTTACGGTCAGGTCCGTTAAATCTGACTTTCAGATAATGATTGCCCGATTTTGTATCAGTTTCATTACGATAAACAAAACTGGGTGAGTTTTCATTATTGATTACAAGATCAAGATCCCCGTCATTGTCGAGGTCTCCATAAGCCGCTCCATTGCTATATGATGGCTCACCAAGTCCTAATTCATCAGCCCTATCCTGAAATATCAGGGTACCTTTATTTTGAAATGCATAGTTCTTAAGTGGCTCGGAAGGCATCAATGGAACTAAATCCCGGAGGTCAAACCTCCCTTTCCTGTCAACAAACTTTTTTATTTTTTCTTTGTCGCCATAGAAATCCAGGAAATCCATATCCATTATGTCTTTTATAATTCCATTACTGACGAAAATATCTTTGTTACCATCATTTTCGAAATCAAAAATAAGTGCCCCCCAACTCCAGTCTGTAGCAGCTACACCCGATAAAAATCCGATTTCCTGAAAATAGCCGGAACCGTCATTAAGGTGCAGGCAATTCTGGGTTATCTGGTAGTGAAAATTGTCCCTGTATTTATGATCTTCCAGGTGATAAGGGTCGAAAGCGATTGTTGTCTGCAACCTGTAGTTATCGGCAGGTAACATATCAGTTGTAAAGATATCCAGATTACCGTCATTATTAATATCAGCGATATCCCCACCCATACTGGAAGTTGAACAATAATTAATGCGGTCCTTCAATTCTTCAGAGAATTTTCCATTGCCCTTATTGATATAAAGATAATCCCTTTCCCAGAAGTCATTGGCGATATAGATATCAGGTAAAAAATCATGATTCAGGTCCGCAACAGCAATACCATTTCCAAATCCAATCTCACTACTGAAAATGCCGGCTTCCGTGGTGACATCATGAAAAACATTGCCGTCATTTCTCATTAACTTGTCTCCCTCCACTTTAGAATCTTCCCTGACTTTTACATAAAGTTCAATTTTGGCTGGATTTGTAAAGAAGTTATTTAAGATATAGCAATCAAGATCTCCATCCATGTCGTAATCGAAAAAAGCTGCATGGATGGAGAGCCCATTATTATTGAGATTGTATTCTCTGGCTTTTTCAGAAAAGGTTAGATCCCCATTGTTTATGAACAGTTCATTCTCCCGGTCAGCAGGATCAACATCACCGGAATTGCAGACATAAATATCTAGAAGTCCGTCCCCATTGACGTCAGCCATGGTTACCCCGGTGCTCCAGGTTTTGGTACCTCCGACGCCAGCTTTTTCAGTGATGTCTTCAAAGACAAAATTACCTTTGTTTAAATAGAGTTTGTTCTTTAGTTGATTGGCTGTAAAGTAGATGTCCGGAAGGGAATCATTGTTGATATCCCCGATGGCTACACCTGCTCCATTATAATAATTTCGGTAGGTGAAAATATTAAATTTCTCACCGTCAACTACATTATTGGCAAAGTCTATTCCTGTTTTTTCGGGTGAAAGAAGTGTAAAGAGATTTGAGTTGTCGCCGTAAGCAGGTGCAATATTTTCATTTGATCCTTTCCTGTTACAGCTTAATAAACTGAAAATGATGAAGAGGAGAGAGAAAAAATAACTTCCCGGGGGTGAAATATTTTTTTGGAAAATTTTAAAGTCAATTTTCATTCTATATTTTTTTATGACTAAAAAAGATCAAAAGCGGATTATAGTAAATTGCTTTTCGATTTTACTGATGAGGGCAAATATATTTATTAGTTTTTTAAAAATCTAATTTCAATATTACAGTCAGGGTCATGCCATGGCATGACCCTACAGTATCATCATTAATTATATGTAGGGACACGCCATGGCGTGTCCTTTAGGCCACCTAATACTCCCAGTTATCCGTCCTGAACGGTGCCACCGGCAATCCCTCCCGGCTGAAAAGATTTCCAATCGCATCATTTGAGAATGAGAATCTTACAGCCTCAGGTGTTTTGATACCTTTTGCCGAAACAATTACTGTGTTGCCATCAATTTTTGCAGCTGCAGGAACAAAGACCTTGTCAGCTCCTGCTATCTCAAAGCATTTAAGCTCGTCTCCATTCATAACCAGACCGTTAGGAACATTTAAAAATGAGATCCTTATTTTGGATTTCTCTACTTTCATCGATCCATACAAAGGGTGCTTATATACAATTCCCTTAACACCATATGTCTCAGCAAGAGCCCAGTTTGCAAGCCTTTTGCCAACATCCTGCTTGTTTGCCGGATGAATATTCTTAACATCATCAACCAGGTCTGATACTACCACCATTCCTGTTTTTGGTACAGTCATGGTATGCATCTGCATTTCGCGGATAATTGCTGATTTTGTTTCCGGACTATATTCATAAGGTGCAATCTGTACATAATAAAACGGGAACTCTTTTCCGAAATCGCTGCGCCAGTTCTCAATAAGAGTTCTCATAAGCTTGCGGTAGCTTTCAGGGCTCATGGTATTGCCTTCACCCTGGTACCAGATTGCCCCTGCAATATTAAATGGAACAAGTGGCGATATCATGGCATTATAGGCCACTCCCGGATTATTGGGCCACCAGTCATATGTTTTTAGCTGATCCGAACATGATTTAAGGAGAGGATCGGACTCAACCAGGTCAGCCCTTACCCATACCTCAGCCGGGGTACCTCCCCAGGCAACCTCAATTATCCCTATGGGTATATTCAGGTTCTGGTGCAGTTGCCTCGAGAAGAAGTAACCCACAGAGCTGAAGGAATGCATGGTCGCTGGAGAACACTCTTCCCACCTTGCAAAACAGTTTTCCTGTGGGGTTTGACTGGCAATTTTCTTTACATGGAAAAGCCTGATATCAGGGTAGTTGGCATTTTTGATCTCCTCTTCGGTATTCATAAGGTTGTGATCAGGGCTCCATTCCATATTCGATTGTCCCGAGCAGATCCATACCTCCCCGATCATCACATTTTTAAGGGTCACCTCATCATTGCTCTTTATGTTAACAGAATAGGGCCCTCCGGCAGCAGGAGTTTTCAGTTTAACACTCCAGAATGAATGGTTTGAAATTTTTGCTTTGACGGTGTCATTGTTCCAGCAGCCTGTTACTTTGATTTCAGAACCGGGTTCACCCCAGCCCCATACTGAAGCTTCGCTGTTTTGCTGCAAAACCATGTTGTCACTGAAAACGGAAGGCAATTTGATTTGTGAGAAGGATTGAACTGATAATCCGCAGATAATCAGAACAGAGATAATTTTCATTTTTGTATTCATGATTTTTGTCTTTTCATTAAAAAATATGGCTCAAGATAGTATTTTTACCAATCTGTTAGACCTGAAGGATTATTTTGATACTTTATAAAGCCCCGCCCCATGTGCTTGAATCGGAGCCGAAAATGCCGCCATATATTTACCTAAATCTTCTTTAGCCCATAGATCGCGTACCTTGTACTCAGTGCCTCTGCTCAAACCCAACTGATCAAAGGTTACTTTTATGTTAACCGGCTCACGTGATTCCCACTGGTTGAAAAAGGCAAGATATTTATCCTCTGAATCAGGAATACCGGCAGCCCATATTATAATTGCATTTTTAAATTTTTATCTGTTTTGGATTAATACAGTTCCTGTTGACTGCCAAAGCTTCTTCGTTAGAAAGCAGTTCCAGGAAATCCATCCCATTGGTGGTTTTAAGGCAAGCGATTTATCTATAGGGGGGATTTCATTACCAACTGATTGATTTTTTTGAACAGCTTTTTCAGAAGATCCAATGCAAAAGATTAAAAGAATGGAGCTGATAAATTTTGTATTCATTTTTGTTTTTTTGTAGATATTAAAAAAGAAATAATATTGAGGTTATTCTGAAAAGCTCTCCTGTTTTCGTCACTTTTATTCTGTATATTTTTATATTGCTGGAATACAATAAAATGCAAGTTAAAAATTTTGATTTTGGGTGTCCCGGAGCTATTTTTGCCTTATGTTTGTGCGACGGAAG
>Ga0315278_10001478_pt1 | contig 20616 bp, 16 predicted proteins | sample YL17G06_0_MG_FD_203880 | JGI IMG/M metagenome (GOLD analysis project Ga0315278, IMG submission 203880) | Sediment microbial communities from Yellowstone Lake, YNP, Wyoming, USA - YL17G06_0 | ecosystem: Environmental > Aquatic > Freshwater > Lake > Sediment | place: USA: Wyoming | collected... | reverse complement strand
CGATCGCTGCCGTTTTTTTCCCTTCGCTTCGATCGGCCAGGTGCCGCAGGACCTCAAGTACTGCGGCGAAGACACATCCCTGACCATCGGGAACGACAACGTCTTCCGCGAGTCGGTCACGATCAATCTCGGCACGGCGGGCGGGCTCGGCGAGACGGTGATCCGGGATCGGAACTTCTTCATGACGGGGGTGCACATCGCCCACGACTGCCGCATCGGCGACGGGACCATCTTCGCAAACGCCGCGACCCTGGCCGGCCACGTGGATGTCGAGGACGGGGCGACGCTCGGCGCATTTAGCGGAGTTCATCAGTTCTGCCGGGTGGGCCGCGAGGCGTTCATCGGCGGCTATTCCGTGGTCACGCAGGATGCCCTGCCGTTTTGCCTGACGGTCGGCAACCGGGCCGAGGGGCACGGTCCGAACCTCGTCGGACTGCGGAGGCGCGGATACCCGGAAGAGACGATCCGGGCGCTCAAGAGGGCCTACAGGATCCTCTTTCGCGTTGGAAGGAGGCGGGAGGACGCGTTGCCCGAGGTGGAAGCTGCCTACGGGGCCGTGCCGGAGGTCGCCCTGCTGTGCCGCTTCATCCGGGAGTCGCGGCGCGGAGTGGTTGGCTGATGGCAGCAGCAGCGCCCCCTCCCCTTCGCGCGGCCGTCGTCGGCGCGGGCCATCTGGGCCGCCACCACGCCCGCCTCTACGCCGCCTCCGCATCGGCCCGTCTCGTCGCGGTGGCCGACATACTTCCCGGGAGGGCGGCGGAGGTCGCTTCGGCCTGCGGGGCCGAGGCGGTCGCCGACTTCCGGTCTCTGATCGGCCGCGTGGACGTGGCGAGCGTCGCGGTTCCGACGGCGGCGCACGAGGAGGTGGCCTGCGGCCTCCTCGAGGCCGGTGTGGCGGTGCTCGTCGAAAAGCCGATCGCGTCGTCTCTCGAAGCGGCCGATCGGCTCGTGGCGCTCGCCCGGCGGACCGGCCTGACGCTCATGGTGGGCCACACGGAACGATTCAACCCGGCGGTCGAGGCACTCGCCGCCCACACGCGGGGGCCACGCTTCGTCGAAGCCCACCGCCTCGGGTCCTTCTCGGCGCGCAGCCTCGACATCGACGTCGTGGCCGACCTGATGATCCACGACATCGACGTGCTCTTCGCGCTGGCCGGCGGAGGCCTGGTTTCCGTGGACGCCGTCGGCATCGGCGCCCTGACCTCGCGAGTGGATATCGCAAGCGTTCGGCTGCGGCTGGCATCCGGCTGCGTGGCAAACCTGACGGCCAGCCGTATCAGCGAGCAGAAGGTCCGCAAGCTTCGCGTCTGGGAGTCGGACAGCTACTACTCGCTGGACTACGGCGAGCAGGAGGTGCGCCACTGGTTCCTGCGTCGCGACGGGGGAGAGACGGCCATCGGATCCGAGACACTGGCCGTGGAGCGGGACGAGCCGCTCCGCCGCGAGATCGAGCAGTTCCTGCGGGCCGTCCGCGGGGAGGAGCGCCCGAGGGTGGACGGGGAAGCTGGGCGCCGCGCGCTCGAGGCCGCCCTGCTCGTTGCGGAATCCATCCGCCGGGGCGCGCCGGTCACGGGCACGGCGTGACGGGACGGCTGGCGCGGATCGAAGCCTTTCTCGACGAACGCATCGCCGCCGGGGATTTTCCGGGGGCCGTCTGGGCGGTCGTGGCGGCGGACGGCCGGCTCGCGCAGGGCGCGCGCGGTCTGCGCGCCGTTGTGCCGGCCTCCGAACCCACGACGCTCGACACGATCTACGATCTCGCCTCCCTCACGAAGCCGGTCGCGACGGCGGCGTTGGCCGTCCTGCTGGAGCGGAAGGGACGTATGCGGCTGTCCGATCCTGTTGCGCGATGGATTCCGGAACTCGCCGGAACGGACAAGGAAGCCATCACGATCCGGCAGCTCGGCTGCCACACTTCCGGCCTGCCCGCCTGGCTGCCGCTCTATGCGGACGGCCGCCACGATCCGGTCACGGTCCCGATGCGCCGCTATCTCCAGGGAATCGCCGTCGCTCCGCTGGAGTCTCCCCCCGGACAGCGCGCGGTCTACTCCTGCTGCGGATACATCCTGCTTGGCGAGGCCGTCGCTCGTGCCGCCGGCAAGCCTCTTGATGCGTTGTTTTCGGAACGGATCGAAAGACTGCTGGGCCCGACCATGCTGGGCTATCGCGTACCCCCGGGTCTTTTGAACCGCACCGCGCCGACTGAAGCCGACAGCGCGACGGAGCGCGAGATGGTCGCGAAGCGGGGCCTGGAGTACGATGGGTGGCGGATGGGCATCATCCGGGGAGAAGTTCACGACGGCAACGCGCGCGGGCTGGGCGGGGTGTCGGGCAACGCCGGGCTGTTCGGGACGGCGGAGGATCTCGCCCGGTTTGCTGTGGAGCTGCTTCCGGATCCGGGCCGGGCGATTCGACGGGAGCCAGGAACACGGAACTCCGGCCCGCCGCGGCAGGATGTCGTCGTCTCGCGAGCCGGCCTGTTCCGGGAAGACGAGGTGTCGGTGTTCACGACGCCGGAGCCGTCTGAGGGGGAGGTTCGCTCCTTCGGCTGGCAGTTGGCGGCCACGCTTGGTTCGGCGGGCGACGGTGTGTTTCCTCCGACCGCGCTAGGCCACACGGGATTCACGGGGGTCTCCTTGTGGATTGACCGGGAGGCGGGCCGCGCGTTCATCCTGCTGACCAACCGCATCCACCCGGCCAACCGCGGCACGGATATGAACGCCATCCGCCGGCAATTCCATCGCCTCGCGGCCGATCTGGACTGAGACCTCGTGCCCTTCCCCTCTCTCTTCGACGAACCGGACGAGCCCATCCTGGCGGACGATCCGCTCGTCGCGGAAGGACTGCTCGGCGAGGGCTTGTACGCCGGCCGTCGTTCCCGCGAGCACGGGCGGGAGCGCCGGCTGGTCCTCGCAGCCACCGCTTCGGGCACGATCCACGCCCTGGCGCTCGTCGTCGCCGTCGTCCTGTTGACCGAGGCGATCCCTCCCCCCGTGCCCCCCGAGAAGCCCGTTTCGATGACGTTCGTCCAGCCCAGGCCTCTCGTTGCGCCACCTCCGGCGAGGCGGCATGCGTCCGCGCCGTCGCCCCCGCCGACCCAATCATCACAGGCCCTGCCCGCGCCACCGCCGTCGATGAAGGCACCGATTTTCAAACCCCAGCTGACCCCGCCGGAGCCGCTACCCCAGCCGAACCGGATGGGCGATCAGCCACCGGTTCCGCCTCCTCCGAAACGGACTCGCGAGACGCCGCCGCCCCCGACGGAGAGTGTTCCCGACACTGCCGACGAGCGCGGAGCGAAGCCCAGGGCTCCGGCGCAGGCAGGCGTTCCGGATGGCGTGGGCCAGGCCCTGCCGGAAGGACCGGCCGGGGTGGGAGCGGAGAATTCCGGCGGCTCGGGCTCTCCGGCACTGGGCCAGAGAGCGGGGAGTTTTCCCGTCCCCGGCGCTCCGGGTGCGCCCGGCCTGTCGCAGCCCGGGCCGGGCGGTGAGGGAAGCCGGTTTCCGGGTTCCGGAGCAAAGCCGCCCCGCCGCGGCATAAAGCTCGGTGTCCCGTTCGACACCGGCATCTACCAGAACTTCACGCCCGAGCACCAGGACTTCGACTGGACCGACTACTGGCCGCAAATGTACTACGCGATCCTGAGGGCCTGGTACAACCGGCTGCTTGCGACCTCGGCGAGCTTCGAGCGGGCTGCGTACGAGCGGGGAAGCGACGGGCTGGAGGGGCAGGTCGTCCTGCAGTTCACCATCGAGCGGAGCGGCAACATCAGCCGGGCGGTCGTCCTGACCCCGTCGGCCATCGTGCCCCTCGACGATTCGGCGCGCGACGCCCTGCGTGAGGTCATTCTTCCCCGCCTGCCGGACAACTTTCCGTACGAGCGGGAAAACGTCACGGGGACATTCCGGATGGACGTCAACTACGTCCGGGGCTGGTGCGCGGATCTCAGTGCGATGAAATCGCGACGGCTCTTCTGATTTTTCCGTTCATGCGCCCGGCGGATCCCCTCGGCAGGACCGGGCGGGCCGTCTCCAGACTCTCAGGGGGGGTTACAAGATGAGATTCGAAGACATCGGACTGGGTCAGGCGCTGCTCCAGGTCCTGTCGTCACTGGGATATTCCGAGTGCACGCCGATCCAGACGGCCTGCATCCCGCCCGCCCTCCTGGGGCAGGACACCGTCGGCGTGGCGCGCACGGGGAGCGGAAAGACGCTCGGCTTTCTCGTGCCGATCCTGGAGCGGCTGCGGCCCGGGGGCGAGGTCCAGGCGCTCGTCGTCTGCCCGACGCGGGAACTCGCCCTGCAGGTGGGTGAGGAGGCCCGAAAGGTCGGCCGGCCGCTCGGGGTGCGCAGCGAGGTGATCTACGGGGGCACCTCCCTCGGCCACCAGAAGCAGACCCTGCTCGGCGGCCTGGATCTCGTCGTGGGCACGCCAGGGCGGCTGATCGATTTCATGGATTCCGGCTACCTGAACCTGCGGCGCCTCCGCTGGCTCGTGCTCGACGAGGCGGACCGCATGCTCGACATGGGCTTCATCGCCGACGTGGACAAGATCCTCCGGAAGACGCCGATGAGCCGGCAGACGATGCTCTTCTCAGCGACGCTTCCGGCGGCGGTGATGGAGCTCGCACGAAAGTACATGTTCCACCCCCTGGAATTCCGGGTGGAGCCCAAGGTCACGGTTCCCCCGGCGATCCAGCAGCTCTTCTACCGCGTCGCGCAGGATCGGAAGGCCGACCTGCTGCGGGAGCTGCTGCGGCTGGAACGGCCCTCCAAGGCGATCATCTTCACCTCGACGCGGAAGGCGACGGCGGAGCTGGCCTCGCGGATCCGGCGGGACGGCTTCTCGGTCCACTCCATGTCCTCAGACCTCTCGCAGGCCAACCGGGAGCGGGTCATGCAGGCGTTTCGCGATGGCCGGGTCCCGATCCTCGTCGCGACCGACGTCGCCGGGCGCGGGCTCGACATCGCCGGCATCAGCCATGTCTTCAATTTTGACTTTCCCCAGTCGGCCGAGGATTACGTGCACCGCATCGGACGGACGGGCCGGCTCGATCGCACCGGCCGGGCGATCACCCTGTACACGCCACGGGAAGAAGGCGCGCTCGTGGAGATCGAGGAGCTGATCGGTCAGAAGCTGCCGCGTGCGACGATGGGCGACTTCGATCCCGGTGACGCGGGCGGCGGCGGGGAGCGGCGGTCCCAGCGGGGCCGAGGCCGGGGCGGCGGGGAGGTCCGGGGAGGGGGCGGCCGGGGGGGCAGCAGCAGGGGCGGCGCCAGCCGGAGCGGCAGCGGTCCGCGCGGTGGCGGACGCCGGCGCGGCCCCGCGTCCTGATCCGATCCTCCGCGCGCGCTGCGGCAACAGGCAGGCGGCGAGGAGCAGCCCGGAGACGGCGAGCGCTGCGGCGAGAAGGGTGACGGGCCGCGGGGGGAGGCACCGTGCGAGTGATCGCGGGCGAGGCGAGGGGCTTCCCGCTGCGTTGTCCTTCCGGCGCTGCCATCCGGCCGACGCCCGACCGCGTGCGTGAAGCGCTTTTCTCGATCCTCGGGGAGCGGGTCGCGGGCGCGGAGTTCCTCGACCTTTACGCCGGATGCGGGGCGGTCGGAATCGAGGCGCTTTCCCGGGGCGCCACGCGGGCCGTATTCGTCGAAGCCGCCCGGCCTGCCCTCGAGGCCATCCGCGCGAACCTGGAGCGCTGCCGGTTCACGGACCGGGCGCGCATCGTGGCCTCGGCGGCCCTCGCGGCCCTGCAGGGGGGCCGGGTGGGGGAGGGCTACGCGGTGGCCTACCTGGATCCCCCCTACGACTCCGGCGAGGATCTCACCGCCCTCGAGTGGCTCGGGGAGGATCCGGCAGGCAGGCTGGTCGCGCCGGATCTCGTCATCGTGGAGCACCGGCGGAGGCGGGCCCTTCCCGGGAGGGTGGGGAATCTGGCCGCGCGTCGAACCGCCCTATATGGCGATACGGCCCTCACATTTTATGGCCGGCAACCAGCCGGTTGATTTTTTTCAGGGGAGGACTATATTGGGCGCATGGTGGCAGGAGAATCTGTCTCGTCAGAAAAATGATTGACAGTCATTCTTCTGGACCTATGATGCGATGGTTCTCGCCCGGTGCCGCGGAGGCTGGGCGGCGCCGGAGGAGCCTGCCGAGACGGCCGGCTCCGGCCGCCCTACCGCGGGCCCAGTGTCGTGACCGGAGGAAGTCCCGATGATGATCCGCCGTCGGTTGATTGTTCTGCTCCTTCTGTGCCTGGTTCCGGCGGGGGCGATCCTGGCTCAGGGGGGCGTCGAGGCGAAAGACAGCGTCCCAGCGGACGCATCTGCGGCCCCCTCCCCCGGGCCCGAGGCGGCTGCAGCGGCTGCGGCCGTGCCACTTCCCCCGACATCCGCCCATCCACCGAAGCAGTTGAAGTTCGCCTCAGGACACTGGACGGCCTGGGATCCGCCGATGGTCCCGGACGGGGCAAATCCCTATGTCGTGGTTCCCGGGGACACTCTCTGGGGCCTTTCGGGCAAGTTCAACGGCAACCCGATGCTGTGGCCCCTGGTCTGGGACCAGAACCGCTACATCCTCGACACGCACTGGATCTACCCCGGTGACCCGATCCTCGTTCCCGCCGCGCCGACCGTTGTTCCCCCGGCCTCCGGGGCGGAGGCCGAGGGCCCCGGCGGGGAGGGCATGGAGGAGGAGCAGCCAATCGCCGCGATCCCGGCCCCCGTGGAGCCCCAGCAGGTGGCGCTCGCCGACACGCATGATCTCTACTGCTCCGACTACATCGACAGCGACCTCCACAAGCCGGCGCTGAAGATTGCCGAGTTGGAGCAGAAAAGCCGGATCTCGCAGGCCGAGGGGGACGTCGTCTACCTGAACCGGGGATCGAAACAGGGGACTGCGGCCGGGGACGAATACGACATCATCCACCCGGCCCGGGAAATTTCCGACCCGCGTTCCGGGCGCGTCATCGGGACCCTCGTCGAGAGGCGGGGCCGGGTGAAGGTGCTGGCCGTGGAGCCTGACACCTCCACCGCGATGATCACATTCTCCTGTGTCGCCATCGGCCGGGGAGACCGCCTCGTGCCCCGCTGGGACCCGGAAGTGCCGATGGGCGTTTCCTCGCTGGCTCCCGCCTTGCAGCTCTACGGCTCTCCCCCGTCGGGGAAGGCGGCGGGGACCATCATCGCGACCCCCTTCAACATCGTGGCCGTCGGGCAGGGGCACGTCGTGCAGGTCACCCTCGGGCAGGACGCCGGGTTGAAGCCGGGCGACTGGCTGTCGATCTTCCGGCCGAACGAAGCCGGCCCCGAGTACGCGCGAAAGATGCTCGGCCTGGCGATGGTCGTCACCACCCGGCCCAAGACCGCCGCGGTGAAGATCATGGAAAGCGTGCGCGATGTCTACCGGGGAGATCGCGTCGAGATCCAGTAGCCGCGAGTCCCGGCCGATCGATACCAGCGGGGGCGCTGCGGCGCCCCCGTTTCTTGTACGCCGGCAGAAATCAGACGGAGTGCAGTTTCTTCCGGAGGATCTGGAATTCCAGACCGGCCTCGACGAGAGTGGCAACGCGCCGCCAGAGCGCCGGGTCGATGGGGCCCAGCTCCTCGAGGCCGTTGTCGGCGTAAAGGAAGGCGACCGTCCGCTCGCGGATCCGCACGGGTTGGATGAACGCCGACGGGGGCGCCGATCCGCCGAGGGCCGTGAGAAACGACCGGGTCCCCTGTTGCAGAAAACCCAGGGGCCCGAGATGAAATTGGCTTCCCTCCCGGAGCGTGTCGAAGACGCTCGGCTGATCCAGAGGGAGGCTGAACCGCTCCGCCACGTTCGTCTCGACGCCCGCTCCGGCGGCCTCGAGAAGGCGGAGACGGTCTGGGAGAACGGCGAGTATCGCCGCGCGGGAGAAGTAGCCCGTCATGAAACTGACGATCCCCCGGCACAACTCGTCACGCCCGCCGGCGCTTTCGATCCAGCCGACGAGATCCTCCAAGGTCCGGGGGTGTCCGGCGCTCGCAGGGCCGGAGTCCTTCGAAAACGACACATCGCCTTGCGCCGGGCCGCCGTCTCCATCGCGCCAACTCCCCGGTGACTTGGGAGCCGTGGTCTCCTCGGGGAGCCTGGCCACGGAGCGCCAGGGTTTTCCGTCGGACGACCCGGGATCCTCGGCGGGGAGGGGAGAACGGCTCTCGGGGGGGTACGGCGCGGGAGGAACGGGCTCCCGCGCTGATGAGCCGGTCGGATGTCCCGCCCAGTGAGCGGAGCGCTTTTCCGGGGTATCGTCCTTGGAAATGGGAATCGTGTGGGCCGGGGCGGTTGTCCGGATCGCGGGTTTTCTCCCGGAGTCCCGCCGCGAGGAGACGAGCGGGGGCGTGGGAGGAGTGCTGACGACGATGCGCCGCTTGGTCACCTTCGTTTTGACCACGTAGGCTCTCTCTATTGCCGCGAGGATCCGGAACTCCGGAGCCACGTGGGGAACTACGGCCATCCCCGTTGTCCGGGAGATCTCTGCGAGCGCGACGGCATCCCTCGGGTTGGCGATCGCAACTGCCATCCGGTGACCCTCAACCCGGAACGGCACGGCGGTGTACTTCACGGCAAGGGCGGGTTGCAGCAGGGACGCAACCTTCAACCGGACGGATTTGAGCTCCTCGGTGGGAGCTGCGGGCACGCCGTGAATCTCGGAGAGAACCTCACCGAGGACCGCCTCTTCAAGGTAGCCCAGGTTGATCAGGTGGCTGCCAAGGTGCCCGCCGAAGAAGGCCTGGGTCCGAAGGGCCTCCCGCAGCTGATCCTGGGAAATGACTCCCTTGCGGATGAGGATCTGGCCGACCTTGTCCGCCATGGCCTTCGAGCCATCCCCCTGCCGCGAGCGAACCGCGCCCCGGGCTAGGGCCGCCCGTCTTCCCGGCGGGTGCCGGGATCGCGCACGGGAGGCGCAGCGGAGGGCCGTGGGCCGACACTTTCCCCGCCAGCCTCGCCGGCCATCGCGCCCTCACGTTCGCGCACGGCCGCCTTCCGCGAGAGCCGAACCCGGTTCTGGGCGTCGATATCGATCACCTTGACCAGGACCTCGTCCCCCTCGTGGATCTCGTCGGTGACCTCGCGAACCCTGTGCTCGGCGATCTCGGAAATGTGCAGCAGCCCCTCGACGCCGGGAAGGATCTCTACGAAGGCGCCGAAGTTGACCACCCTCACGACCCGGCCCAGATAGATTTTTCCGAGCTCAGCTTCGGCCGTAAGCTCCCTGATGATCTCGACCGCGCGCAGCGCGCTGCCCTCGTCCACCGACGCGATGTCCACGCGTCCGTCGTCCTTGATGTCGATCTTGGCGCCGGTGCGTTCGACGATCGAGCGGATCATCTTGCCGCCCGGTCCGATGACCTCCCGGATCTTGTCCTTCGGAATATGGATCGTGATGATCCGCGGCGCGTAACGGGAGATTTGCGTTCTCGGCTCCCCGAGCGACCGGCTCATCGCTTCGAGGATGAACAGGCGGCCGCGGAGGGCTTGCTCAAGCGCGGCTCGCATGATCTCGGGAGTGATGCCCTCGATCTTGATGTCCATCTGCAGGGCCGTGATGCCGGAACTCGTGCCGGCGACCTTGAAGTCCATGTCGCCGTAATGGTCCTCGGCCCCGGCGATGTCGGACAGGACGGCGAAGCGGTCTCCGTCCTTCACGAGGCCCATGGCGATGCCGGCCACCGGACCCTTGAGGGGAACGCCCGCGTCCATCATCGACAGCGCTCCGCCGCAGATCGACGCCATGGACGAGGAGCCGTTGGACTCGAGGATATCGGAGACGATCCGGACCGTGTAGGGGAAGGACTCCTCCGTCGGCATCAACGGACGGAGCGCCCGTTCGGCGAGTGCGCCGTGGCCGATTTCGCGCCGGCCCGGCCCGCGCAGGAACTTTACCTCGCCCACGGAGAACGGGGGGAAGTTGTAGTGGAGCATGAACCGCTTCTCCCCCTCCTCCTCCATGAAATCGATGATCTGCGCGTCGGCCGAGGTCCCGAGGGTCGTCGTCACGAGAGCCTGCGTCTCGCCCCGGGTGAACAGGGCCGAGCCGTGGGTGCGGGGTAGGACGCCGACTTCGCAAGTGATAGAGCGGATTTCGTCGAAGGCCCGTCCGTCGAGCCGATGGTGGTTTTGCAGCAGCTCCCGGTGGAGGATTTCGTCTTGCAGGTCGTGGAAGATTCGCTTGGTCTCCGACTGCAGCTCGGAGGCCGAGGGTCCGCCGGGGTTCTCCGCGGCGGACTGGGCAGCCTCCTCGACGAGCTGGGCCAGCAGCGTGTCCTGCGCGGCGTAGGAAATCCGCTTGCCGCGGATCGTCATTGCCTCGAGCAGGTGTCCGGCGGCGCGGGAACGGATAACCTCGGCGCGGGAGGCATTCACCGTCCTGGCGGTGAAGCTGCGCTTGGGCATTCCCGCCTCCCGGCGCAGCTCCTCGATCGCCCGGACGATCCGCTGGATCTCGACGTGGCCGGCGTAGATGGCCTTGAGGGCGTCGGCTTCCGAAATCTCCCGCGCGCCCGCCTCGACCATGACGACGGCCGACTCGGTGCCGGCGACGACGAGATCGAGCGTGCTCAGGGCGAGCTGCGTCGTCGTCGGGTTCACGACGATCTGCCCTTCGACCATGCCGACTCGTACCGCGGCGATCGGGGTCGGGAACGGAACGTCCGACAGCGCGAGGGCCACGGAGGCGCCGGTCACCGCCAGCACGTCCGGGTCGTTTTCGAGATCGGCGCTGAGCACGAGGGCGATGACCTGCGTCTCGAAGTTCCATCCGTCTGGAAAGAGCGGGCGCAGCGGCCGGTCGATCAGCCGCGACGTCAATGTCTCCTTCTCGTTGGGCCGCCCTTCGCGCTTGAAGAACCCGCCGGGGATCTTTCCCGCCGCGTAAGTGTTTTCCCGGTAGTCCACTGTCAGCGGAAGGAAATCTACTCCCACTCGCGGCTGTTTCTGCGCGCAAGCCGTCACGAGGACGACCGTATCGCCTAAACGCACGAGGCAGGCCCCGTCCGCCTGCTTAGCCATCCGGCCCGTCTCGATGGTCAGCGTGTGTCCGCCGACCTGAATCTCTTTGACTCGCTGCACTCTCTCTCTCCTTCGGACGGCTTCGGGTCCGGGTTTTCGCACCGGACCTCGCGGAACGGCCCGCGCTCGCGCCCGCTACTTCCGGATGCCGAGCTTGCGAATGATGTCCTGGTACCGCACGGGCTCGGTGGACTTGAGGTAGTTGAGCAGGCCGCGCCGCTTTCCCACGACCTTGAGGAGCCCCTGCCGGGAATGATGGTCCTTCTTATGAGTCTTGAAATGCTCGGCGAGGTAGTCGATCCGCTCGCTCAGAAGAGCGATCTGGACCTCAGGGGAGCCCGTGTCGCCCTCATGCGTTCCGTGGTTCGTGATCAACTCGGTCTTGCGTTCCTTGCTCAGCGACACGCCACATACCCTCCTACCCGGCCCGCCGGGCTACAGTGTTGCAGGTCGCGCTCTTGCAGTGAAGTTCGCGGCCGGTCATTTCCGCGCCAAAGCCTGAAACCTAAGTAAAATAGCACACTTCGGCCCCGCGTGAGAAGTCTTTTCATCCCTCCCGCCTGCCGAACACGACCTCCGGCTGGACGGAGCGCGGGCCCTCGATTCCTTCCCGCACGCGCCCGATTCCCAGCAGAAGGCCCTGGGGCCCGATCACGCGGACGGCGGCGCCTTCGGCAAATCCGGGCGGTCCCGAGGAAGATACCATTTGCCCGTCGGCGAATCGCCGGGCGGATTCCTCGGTCAGGATGATTTCGCCCAGGCCGAGGGGGAGTTGATCGAGTCCCTGGACCCGACAGCGGAGGAGTTCGGGGGCGAGATCGGGCGGGACTGCCTCTTCGATGCGGTACGGACCCGATGCCAGCCGCCGGAGGGACTCCAGGCACGCCCCCGTGTCGAGCCGCTGCCCGAGGTCCCGTGCAAGGGCTCGAACGTAGGTTCCCGGTGAAACGAGACAACGGAAAGGGACCCGGCCGTTCTCGGCGGGTCCGAGTTCAAAAGAATGAACGATGACCGGAGTGGGCTGAAGCGCCACCTGCTGCCCCCTGCGGGCGCGCCGGTGGGCGGGAATGCCCCCGACCTTTCGGGCCGAGAAAACGGGAGGCATCTGCGACTGCTCCCCCGTGAGAGAGGCGGCCGCCCGGCGCAGCGCGTCCTTGTCGGGTGTCCCGCCGGGCAGCTCGGGCACGAAGCCGGCCAGCGGGCGGCCGGTCACGTCGTCGGTATCGGTCGCGAGGCCCAGCCGGATCACCCCCTCGTAGAGCTTCGCGCCGCCGCCGAGGAATCGGGCAAGCCGCGTCGCTCGACCGAGGCAGAGGACGAGCAGCCCCGTGGCAAAGGGATCCAGCGTTCCCGCGTGGCCTGCCCGGGGTTGCCCGAGCGCCCGCCGCAGCCGGTCCACGATATCGTGGCTCGTCGGCCCGGCAGGCTTGTCTACCAGGAGCACACCCTCGACGGTGTCACCCGCGCCGGTGGTCATCTTCGCCCTCCGGATCCTCTTTCCGTGCTGCCGTTCCATCATCGTCTCCGCCGGTGCCTTCTCCCGGGTCGAGCGCTTCGGACCCGCCGCCGAGCGTGTCGAGAAGGCTGTCGATCCGGCTGCCGGTTTCCATCGAGAGATCCGCTACGAACTGCAACTCGGGGGTGTAGCGAAGCTGCAGCGACCGACCCAACTCCCCGCGCAGCCAGCCGGCGGCAGCGGAGAGGGCCTTGAGGGACGCCGTTCGATCCTGCTCCGACCCGAGCACCGAAACATAGACACGGGCCGTGCGCAGGTCGGGAGTCACCGCAACTTCGGTAAGAGTGACGAATCCCACCCGCGGATCCCGCAGTCCGCGCCCGAGGATGCGCGCGAGCTCCGCTCGAATCTGGTCTCCGATGCGCGCCTGCCGTCTGGACACGAAGTCACCCTTGCGGTGCTATCAACCGAAAAATTCGCGGTCGGCCGAGAGGACCTGCCCCGGCACGGTGCGTTCCGCCTCGGCGAGGACGTCATCGAACATCCGCTCGATCGGGTCCCGGTGGGCTCCCACCGACACGACGGCGAGGCTCGCCCGCTGCCACAGATCCTGGTTGCCGACCTCCGCGATGGCGAGGTTGTGGCGGCCGCGCAGTCGCGCCTGCAGGCTGGAGAGCACCTTCCGCTTGTCCTTGAGGGAGACGCTCGCGGGCAGGAACAGCTCCAGAGTCAGCAGGCCGACGGTCATGGGCTCGTCGCGTTGCGTCCGTCCGGCGGGAAGGGCAATCGGCTCCCGGCGAAGGCCGGAGTCAGGCGCGGGGCCGCTGCTCGCCCGGCCCGGTGCGGGCCGAGGTGTCCTCGATCATGCGGGTCGCGACGCGCTCCATCACGAACGCCTCGATAATGTCGCCGACCTTGACGTCGTTGAACCGCTCCAGCCCGATGCCGCACTCGAACCCCTGCTTGACCTCCGAGACGTCGTCCTTGAAACGCTTGAGCGAGGAAATCTTGCCCTCGAAGATGACGATGTTGTCCCGCAGCAGCCGTATCTCCGCGCTGCGCGTGATGCGTCCGTCGGTCACTGAGCAGCCCGCGATGAGCCCGATCCGCGGGATCTTGAAGGTGTTGCGCACCTCCGCGCGGCCGAGATAGGCCTCACGGAAGATCGGATCGAGCAGCCCGGCCATCGCGCTCTTGATTTCGTCGGTGATGTTGTAGATGACCGTGTGCAGGCGGATGTCGACCTGCTCCTTTTCGGCCAGATCGGAGGCCGTCCGCTCGGGTCGCACGTTGAAGCCGATGATGATGGCGTTCGAAGCGGAGGCGAGCAGCACGTCCGTTGGCGTGATGGCCCCGGTCGCGGAGTGGATGATCCGTACCTTGACGCGGTCGGTCGGCAAATCGCCGAGCGTCTTGCCAAGCACCTCGACCGACCCTTGCACGTCGGCCTTGAGGATCACCGGCAACTCCTTGACCGCCCCGGTCGCGATCGCCTGGTGCAGGTGATCGAGGGTCAGCCGCGAGGTGCGCAGCAGCGAGTCCTGACGCAGCTTCTCCTGGCGGAACAGACCGATCTGCCGGACCTTCATATCGTCAGACATCGCCTGGAAGCGATCGCCCGCTTTCGGCACATCCGACAGCCCGAGAACCTGCACCGGCGTGGACGGACCGACCGAGCGGACGGACCGGCCAAGATCGTCGAACATCGCCCGGACCTTGCCGGCCACCGCGCCCGCGATGACGGGGTCGCCGACCTTCAGCGTGCCGTTCTGCACGAGAACGGTCGCGACGGGGCCGCGGGTGCGGTCCAGCCGGGCTTCGAGAACGGTCCCCGCCGCGCGGCGCTCGGGATCCGCCTTCAACTCGCGGATGTCGGCCACGAGCAGCAGCATCTCGAGCAGGTGATCGATCCCCGTCTTCTGCTTCGCCGAAATCGGCACGGTGACGATCTCGCCGCCCCAATCTTCCGCAAGCAGCCCGATCTCGGAGAGCTGCTGCTTCACGCGCTCCGGATTCGCGCCGGGCTTGTCCACCTTGTTGATCGCCACGACGATCGGCACCCCGGCCGCGCGCGCGTGGTCGATGGCCTCCAGCGTCTGCGGCTTGACCCCGTCGTCGGCCGCGACGACGAGCACGACGATGTCGGTCACCTGCGCGCCGCGGGCTCGCATCATCGTGAACGCTTCGTGGCCCGGCGTGTCGAGAAAAACGACGCTGCGGCGGTTGATCTCCACGTGGTAGGCACCGATGTGCTGCGTGATCCCGCCGTGCTCGGTGGCCACCACGTTTGTCTGACGGATGGCATCGAGCAGCGAGGTCTTGCCATGATCGACGTGGCCCATGATCGTGACGACGGGCGGGCGCGCAATGGTTCCCGCGGGTTCGGCATCGGCCTCGGCGGGTTTCTTCTCGATCTCCTCCTCGAAGGAGATGATCTTGGCCTCCACCCCGTAGTCCTTGCAGATCCCGAGTGCGGTTTCGGGATCGAGGGGCTGGTTGATCGTCGCGAAGGTGCCGCGATCGAGCAGCTTCTTGATGATGTCCTTCGACTTGCGCCCGAGCTTGTCGGACAGTTCCTTGACCGTGACCCCCTCAGTCAGGGTGACCTCGGAGGGCAGGGGCGGCTCGGGCTTGGCCGCTTTTCGCGGGACCAACTGAATCGGTTGCTGTCCCTTTGCGCGCCGCGGGCCGGGGCGGCCGCGCATGCCGCCGCGGCCAGGCTGGCCTCCGCCGGGATATGGGCTCCATCCTCCCGGGCCTCCAGGGCCTCCGGGGCCTCCGGGGCCTGGCCTGGCACCGGGGCGGCGATCAGCGCCGGGGGCAGGGCGCGAGGCCGGCGTGGGCAGGATCGCCGGAGGGGGAGCGATCACTGCGGGTCCGTACTGCGGACCGAACCCGGAAACCAGGGCCGCGGACGGCGCGTGCGCCGTGGGTGCATGGGGAGCGGCGGCCGCCGCGGCGTGCGGGGTGGAGGCCGCGGTGGCCGGAGCGTGCGCGGGGGCCGGGTGCGCCCCTGGAGCGACGGCCGGGGCTGGATGAGACCCGGAAGCGTGAAAAGCTCCCGCGGGCGCGGCGGACGAGCCGGCAACCGCGACGGCGGGCTCCGCGGCGGGGGCCATCTTCTTCGCGACCTGCGGCTTGGCCGTCTTCTCGGAGGGTTTGACTTTCGCGGTCTGCGGCTTCGGTTTGAATAGCGAGCGAAGTTCTTCAACGGTGTCTGCGTCGAGCGGGGCGAGGTCCGAGGACACGGTCCTCCCCATGTCGGACAAGGCGTCGAGGATCTCCGCCGAGTCCACTTTGAGGAGCTTGGCGATCTGAAAAACCCGGGTCGTCGTCGAAGGCATTCGGCTGCTAGTCTCCCTCTCTATTCCTCTTTTTCGTCCACTTCCTCTTGTCCGCTCTCTTCCCCGGGTGCAGCCTCTTCCCCGTCTCCGGCCGCTTCCCCGTCCTCTTCCTTGTCGAGGTCGTCTTCGAAGCTCTCGACCGCGACGCCGGCAGGGAATCCGTCATCCTCCCCACCGTCGGCGTTTGGCATCGCCTCCGGCCCGGCTTCCGCCGCGACAGCCTGGCGGGCTCGCCAGGCTTCGATGCGCGGGGTTGCCTCGATGCAGGCGTCGAAAATCTTGAGGGCGAGTAACTCCCCCACTCCCGGGATATTTGTCAGGTCGCCCAGGTTGGAAGCCGACACCTGCGCGACCGAGCGGAACCCGGCATCGATAAGGCGGGAGATGATCCGGTCCCCGAGCCCGGGCACCTTCTCGAATTCCTCCAGCGCCCTGGCGACGCGCTCCATCTCGGCTTCGACCTCAACCTTCTTTTCGGCCTCGCTCTTGATCTCTATGTCCCAGCCGACCAGGCGGCTGGCGAGGCGCACGTTTTGCCCCTTCTTGCCGATCGCCAGGGACAACTGATCATCTGCGACGATGACCTCCATCTGCCGCGCCGCCTCGTTCTTGATGTATACCCGGTTGATCTGGGCCGGGTTGAGCGCGTTGTGTGCGAAGGTCCGCGGCTCGTCGTCCCACTGGACGATGTCGATCTTCTCCCCACGCAGCTCGCGGATCACCGCCTGCACGCGCGAGCCCTTGATCCCCACGCAGGCACCGACAGGGTCCACGTCGCGGTCCTTGGAGCGGACCGCGATTTTTGCCCGATCGCCCGACTCGCGGGCAACCGACATGATGACCACCGTCCCGTCATAGATCTCGGGGACTTCCATCTCGAACAGCTTCATCAGCAGCCGAGCGTCGGTCCGGGAGACTGTGACTTGCGGCCCCTTGCCGGTCTTGTCCACGTCCACGATGACGGTGCGGATGCGGTCGCCCTGATTGTAGTGCTCGGCGCGCGACTGTTCGCGGCGGGGCAGAACCGCCTCGGTCTTGCCGAGGTCTACGACGAGGTCGCCCCGTTCAAACCGCTTGACGATCCCGTTGACGAGTTCGCCGATGCGGTCGCTGAACTCGGAATGGATATTCTCCCGCTCGGCTTCCTTGACCTTCTGATAGATCACCTGCTTTGCGGCCTGTGCCGCAATGCGGCCCAGAGGCGGGCTGGGCTTGGAAATCACCACCTCGGATCCGAGTTCGGCCGCCGGATCGAGGCCCTGGGCCTCTTCGAGCGTCATCTCGGTCTCGGGGTTGGCGACGGCCTCGACGACGAGCTTTCGGGCGTAGACATCGATGGCGCCGGTCTGGCGGTTCAGTTTCGAGCAGAGGTTCTCGTTCGTGCGGAAATACTTCCGAGAGGCGGCCGCATAGGCCTCCTCCACCGCGGCGACGATCGTCTCGGTGTCGATCCCCTTTTCGCGGCCGATCTGCTCGATGGCCTGATACAACTCACTCATCATAAATTGGCTTTCTGAATCGCTTATCCTAACACAACCGATCGGTCCATCCGGCTGGTCAGATCTCCCCCACGAGGTGGCCCCCGGCGACCTTGCCATAGGGCAGTTCGATCTCTTCGCCGTCCTCGGGCGCTAGCCGCAGCGAGTGCTCGTCGCAGGACACGATCCGGCCGGTGAAATGGCGACGCCCACCAAGCGGCTCGAAGGTCGTGATCCGGACGGCGTGTCCCGCGAACCGGCTGAAATGCTCCGGCTTGTGCAACGAGCGGTCGAGCCCGGGGCTGGAAACTTCGAGCACGTAGGCATCGGGAAGGATGTTTTCCGCGTCGAGCAGGAGGCCGAATCGCCGGGAAACCGCCGCGCAGTCGTCAAGGTTGACCCCCCCCCCCCGCTCGATGAAGAGGCACAGCATCGACCGGGAGCCCGAGGGGCGGAATTCCAGGTGGTAGAGCTGTAACCCCATCTCTTCCAAGCACCGGCCGGCCAGCTCGGTGAGCCGTTCTTCCAGCCCGGCGGACATTCTCTCGAACTCCTTCTGCGGCCCCCTCGGGGGCGTCCAGACAAAAAAAAGGTGGGCTCGTGAGCCCACCTTGGGTCCATCGGCATAGACAGGGTATCCCCGAAGGGGCCGCTTGCGCAAGCCCCCGGAATCTCGTGGGTTGACGATGATTTTCCATGGCCCGCGATCGGATAATCCCCGGGAGAAATCGTCCCCCGCACAAAAAAGTCGGAAAAGAGGTTGACAGGAGGCGGACGCATGGACTAGAAGTAACAGTTCCTGTAGAGAGGCTCACAATCTTCTCGAATGTTCTGGATATTCGGCGCGAGACGCTGCCGGGGCAGATGAGCTTTTCCGTGGTATCACGGGTCGGGAAATTAAAGATAAAGACCCGTTGACACACACAGCAGGACCTGCTAGAGTCTTTTGTTCCCGAGCGGTGCTCTTTGAAAACTAAATAGTGCGTGCCCGCCCCTGGAAGCCATTCCTTGGTATTTCAGGACGAGCCGGGCGCATGACCTCGAGGGAGGAAAATCGCCCCCGCAGGCGTGTGCAACGGCAGATCTTTCTTTCCGTTATCGAACCGCGCCTTCACGGGTTCGGTCCAAAATTAACTGGAGAGTTTGATCCTGGCTCAGAACGAACGCTGGCGGCGTGCTTAACACATGCAAGTCGAGCGAGAAAGGGGGGCAACCCCCGAGTACAGCGGCAAACGGGTGAGTAACACGTGGGCAATCTGCCCTTGAGTGGGGAATAACACCTCGAAAGAGGTGCTAATACCGCATGATATCCGGTGGTCTTCGGACTGCCGAATCAAAGGCTGGGATCTTCGGACCAGCCGCTCGAGGAGGAGCCCGCGCCTGATTAGCTAGTTGGTGGGGTAACGGCCTACCAAGGCAACGATCAGTAGCCGGCCTGAGAGGGTGACCGGCCACATTGGAACTGAGACACGGTCCAGACTCCTACGGGAGGCAGCAGTGAGGAATTTTGGACAATGGGCGAAAGCCTGATCCAGCAACGCCGCGTGGACGATGAAGGTCTTCGGATTGTAAAGTCCTGTCGAGTGGGAAGAACGGCGCAGGAGTTAACAGCTCTTACGTCTGACTGTACCACCAGAGGAAGCCCCGGCTAACTCCGTGCCAGCAGCCGCGGTAATACGGAGGGGGCCAGCGTTGTTCGGAATTATTGGGCGTAAAGGGCGCGTAGGCGGCGAGGTAAGTCAGACGTGAAATCCCCCGGCTTAACCGGGGAACTGCGTCTGAAACTGCCACGCTCGAGGCCGGGAGAGGAGAGTGGAATTCCCAGTGTAGCGGTGAAATGCGTAGATATTGGGAGGAACACCGGTGGCGAAGGCGGCTCTCTGGACCGGTTCTGACGCTGAGGCGCGAAAGCTAGGGGAGCAAACAGGATTAGATACCCTGGTAGTCCTAGCTGTAAACGATGGGTGCTTGGTGTAGGGGGTATCGACCCCTCCTGTGCCGAAGCTAACGCGTTAAGCACCCCGCCTGGGGAGTACGGTCGCAAGGCTGAAACTCAAAGGAATTGACGGGGGCCCGCACAAGCGGTGGAGCATGTGGTTCAATTCGACGCAACGCGAAGAACCTTACCTGGGTTTGAACAGCAGGCGACCGCCCCGGAAACGGGGCTTCCCTTCGGGGCGCCTGTAGAGGTGCTGCATGGCTGTCGTCAGCTCGTGTCGTGAGATGTTGGGTTAAGTCCCGCAACGAGCGCAACCCTTGTCCCTAGTTGCCATCGGGTAAAGCCGGGAACTCAAGGGAAACTGCCCCGGAAAACGGGGAGGAAGGTGGGGATGACGTCAAGTCATCATGGCCTTTATGTCCAGGGCTACACACGTGCTACAATGGGCGGTACAAAGGGTTGCAAAGCCGCGAGGTGGAGCCAATCCCAAAAAGCCGTTCTCAGTTCGGATTGCAGTCTGCAACTCGACTGCATGAAGTTGGAATCGCTAGTAATCCCGGATCAGCATGCCGGGGTGAATACGTTCCCGGGCCTTGTACACACCGCCCGTCACATCACGAAAGTCGGCTGCACTTGAAGTCACTGAGCCAACCCGCAAGGGAGGCAGGTGCCTATAGTGTGGTCGATGATTGGGGTGAAGTCGTAACAAGGTAGCTGTAGGAGAACCTGTGGCTGGATCACCTCCTTTCTAGGAGCCTACGCGGAGCCGGAAACGGCCCCGCAAAACTCCAGGTCGATAATGGCAACCTGAGGCGGCACGCACTATTTAGTTTTGAGGGAGCATCGGGGCTGGACCGAGGCGACGGATACTCGGGTCCGGGACGCCCCAGGGGGTAATACCCTGGTTGTCCCGGATCCGGCGGAAACCGTTTCGGGCCTATAGCTCAGATGGCTAGAGCGCACGCCTGATAAGCGTGAGGTCGGTAGTTCAAATCTACCTAGGCCCACCACTTCAGGGGGTATAGCTCAGACGGGAGAGCGCCTGCTTTGCAAGCAGGAGGTCAGCGGTTCGATCCCGCTTACCTCCACCATTCCCGTGACCTGCCGCTCCCGGCGAAATTAGGCGACGCACCGGCTCTTGATCCGGCCCGGCGCCAAGCTCTTTGACAATCGAGAAGTGGGTAACTGCTACAAGCTGAGTGTCAACTCATTTTTGTGGTCAAGCTACTAAGGGCATACGGTGGATGCCTTGGCGCGGAGAGGCGATGAAGGACGTAGCAAGCTGCGATAAGCCCCGGTGAGCCGCAAGCAGGCTTTGACCCGGGGATTTCCGAATGGGGCAACCCGGCCCGAGTCATGTTGGGT
>Ga0315278_10001477_pt1 | contig 20618 bp, 22 predicted proteins | sample YL17G06_0_MG_FD_203880 | JGI IMG/M metagenome (GOLD analysis project Ga0315278, IMG submission 203880) | Sediment microbial communities from Yellowstone Lake, YNP, Wyoming, USA - YL17G06_0 | ecosystem: Environmental > Aquatic > Freshwater > Lake > Sediment | place: USA: Wyoming | collected... | reverse complement strand
AATAATCTCCCCAACAACATATCTGTCTCCAAGATAATCCCTCAACCTTCCTATCACCATGATGGAAGAGCCAATCTCAAAATCACCCATAAAATTCTCTTTCTCCTCAAAGACTCCTACCATTACGTGGCTTGTTCCATCATCCAAAATAAAATTTTTGAAACCGCCAGCCACATCCTTTTCAATGAGAGTGCCTATCAGATTAACCCTTGCGCCAATCTCATCAATACTGGAAAGTTTATTGATGCTGATTTTCTGGGCAACCAATCGCTTTAATTCAGTTTCAGGCATTTTATATTCTCTGTATGAATCCCTTTCTTGGCTCGTAAATGTCTCCAGAGCGTTTAAGCTTTTCTAAAATCTCTATAACATCATTCTCAGGCAAGCCTTTTTCTTTTGCCGCAGATATAATGTCTTCAACAGGAATTGTTTTCCCGAATCTCGCTTCCAGCTGCGGGAACAAATCTCTTACGCCGAAAATTTTGTCCCTCTGGGAGGCAGAAATTCCGGTGGAAATTCTGTCTATGTCTATTTTTCCAGTTTCCCTGTCTAGGCTTACTTCCATCAGACAATAACTTAACAATTCAATCGCCTTTCTTGCGTCCTTTCTTGTCACTTTGTCGCTCAAAATAATTTTTGATGAGGCTTCGGATAATCTTACCAATGCCTCCAACTGCCTTGGCGATATCGGAATGCTCCTGGATCCATGCTCCTCTGTGCTTCCCTCTGATCTCATCTTTATATAATATTCTTTTATCTCAGCAACAGCACCGTCTGTAAGGATCGGAGAAATTTTTTGCCTGGCGAATGAAATATATTTCCTGAGCAGTTCCGTGGAAATTTCTGCCTGAGCAAATGTCGGGTTTTTATGCAAGCTAAGAATGTGCGTTGCCATCTGCTCATCCCTTGTTGCTTCAGGAAGGTCCTTTATTGGGAAAATCAGGTCAAATCTGTTAATCAGCGTGGGAGGCAGGTCTATCTGGTCGGCAATTATGCCATAGGGGTCAAACCTTCCAAATTTCGGGTTGGCTGCAGCCAATACAGTGGTTCTTGCCAGCAATGTTGCCTGAATATTTGCCTTGGAAATGCTAATGCTCTGCTGTTCCAGAGCTTCGTGCATTGCGCCCCTGTCTTCATTGCTCATCTTGTCCATTTCATCTATGCAGCACAAGCCGTTGTTTGCGAGGACTAAAGCGCCAGCCTCAAGGCTCCATCCACCAATGAATTCATCCCTAACAACAGCGGCCGTTAATCCGGCTCCAGAAACACCCTTTCCGGCAACATACCTTCCCTTTGGAGCAACAGCGCTTATTCTTTTCAATAACTGGGATTTTCCAGAGCCAGGATCGCCCACTAACAGAACGTGTATATCCCCACGTGAAACTATTCCGTCGCTTCTCTTTTTTTGCACCCCGCCAAGAAGCTGCAGCAGCAATGCCTCCTTTATCTTTTCGTGCCCAAAAATAGAAGGAGCTATCGACTCCACAAGCTTTTCAAAAATTAAAGGATCCTGCGAAAGCTCCCTGATTTGTTTTTCTTCTTCCGGAGATATTTGCACCTCATAAAAATCTTCCTGGATAGACTCGACATAGTTGCCCTCAATAAGAATGTCTGAAGTTGTTGATTTCCCCCCCGTCTTAAGATTTATGGGGACTTCCTTTACTATACCATTAATCTTTATTTTATTGCCAGGATTAGTTTTTCTCTCGCTCATAGGGCTGACCAAGTCTTCTTTAAGGAAAATACTTATCCTTTTTGGCTGCTCCCCTCCTTCAAGGCTCTCCGAGATTTCCTCCACAACCAAGCGCTGGGCATCCACAAGCTCCTTACTCAACAATCTGAATTTTCCCTTTCTTCCGCAGCCGCACCTCATTGGCTCCCTGAAACTGCTTTCAAGCTGGAGCATTGAAATCACATTCCCGCAACTCGGGCACTCAAATCTTGCGGAAACCACCAAAGGCCTTACATCAGATTTTTGTCTCACTAAGCCCTCAACAGAAATAAATTTCCCAATATGCAAGCTTCTTATGTTTCTTACCAAAAACTGGTTGCTTGGGGGGATATTGCAGAATCTGATCCTGAATCTGACAACATCCTTGGGCAAATCAAAGCTTTCAATTGCAAGCTCAGCGGCCTTTATTGTCTCTTCGGGCTCATTTAAAAGCGTTTCAGCAAGGTCAGGGTCAAACTTCATCAAATCAGAAAAATCCACGAGAAGAAAATGCTGCCCTTTGCTTATCTGCTCAAGAACCTTGTTTTTATATACATCCTCAACAAAATCCTCAAATCTCTTAATCTGTTCAACTGCTTCCATAATACCGCCAAGAGAGTAACTTGCGCTTTGCAAATCAGTCAAAATTACTTAACTTATCTTACTTTCTTCAAATTTTCAATAAGCTTGTCCAGAGCCATATTTACTTCTTCTTCACTCTTTGTTCCAGTGCAGACAACCTTTCCGTTGCTGAACAATAAAAACGTGGCTTTTACTTTTGGGTCAATCAGCTTATAGACTAACCCAGGGAACTGCTCTGGTTCGTATTCTGTGTTCCTCAACTTCATTGCCAGCACATTAAGATTCAAATCCATGCCAACAGTTCCTGATGCAACTATGTTCTGGATGTTTATTTCAGGCTTTATTGTGATTTTTATGCCAATCTTTTCAAGACTCTTTATTATCTTTTTAATAGATTCCTCAACCTTATCCAGAGACCTTGCTCCTGTGCAAACTACCTTTCCAGAGCCAAATATCAATGCAGACGTCTTGGGCTCCTTAATCCTGATTACAAGCCCAGGAAACTGCTCCGGATTGTACTCAGTATTGCTTAATGTAGCAGCCATCTTCTCCAGAGGAATTTCATGCCCGAGAGATGTTGATATAACAATATTAACTACCTTGATTTCACGCTTTGCCATTGAATCACCCCAACTTCTTGTATTTAAAAATGCAGACTTATTTATAAATACTTTGCTTTATAAATGAATATATTCCACTTTATATACCCCCTTCATTTCCTATGGAAAAAAGTATAAATTAAACTTATTTTTAAATTTTAAAGGTATTTAATTGTTATTTTAACATTTAAAAACTGATTTATGTCTATTTTCAATTATATAAATAAATTTAAATAAAATAAGGAATGCCTTCATTTATGAAAATTAAAGTTGAGAAAATATCACCCAATGCAGTACTTCCTAAAAAAATCCATGAAGAGGACGCAGGTTATGACTTATATTCTATTGAAATGACAGAAATCAGCCCAGGCGAAAGAAAAGCCATTCCAACAGGCTTAAAATTTGCCATTCCTACAGGGTTTGTAGGCTTAATATGGGATAGGAGCGGGTTGGCATTAAATAATGGCTTAAAAACAATGGCAGGCGTTGTAGATTCAGGATATAGAGGCGAAGTGAAGATAGTTGCGGTTAATCTTGGCAAGGAAACAATCAAAATAGAGCCCAACACCAGAATAGCACAGCTTCTCATCCAGAAAATTGAGAATTTTGAAATAGAGGAAGCCAAGGACTTGGGCGAGTCTCCAAGGGGAAGAAAAGGATTCGGAAGTAGTGGTGTAAAATAATTTCTAAATTTCTAATTATTTTAAAAAATTAAATAAAAAGCCCAAATTATTACTTCCAAAAAGTAAAATTTAAAAACAAACCTGATACAAAACAAAAAATGGCAGAAAAAAAAGGCGTAATGGGGATAATTTTTGATCATAACGAGTATTATTATTTCTTAATTGTCCACAAGAATTCCCCCATAAAGAAGGGATGGGAGTTTGTCAAGGGAATATTTGAGGGAGAAGATTCCCTTGGTGCAGTAAAGGAAGAGGTGGATTCCACAGTTGGAATAAAATATTACAAGGTAAAGAAAAAACTGGACTGGACTTATGCAGTAGCTGATGGAGAAGACGTGATAATAAATGACATTTATCTAATACATACAAACATGAACACATCAGTAAAATTGGATTACAATCCAAACAAGCTCAACACATATTTATGGGGGAAGGAATCATCAGTGCTGGACAAATTGGCGCCTGACCATAAAGCAATTCTTGAAAAGGCATTACCGGAGATAAAGGGTTTGTAATTTATTTCTCATAATAGTAAATTCTCCATCAATTGCATCTCTAAGTCCTGTGCTATCCATTCCCTTCCGGTAAATATTGTCGCTAATCGTGGTGTGAGCATTATCTAACTTCAATCCAGACTTATCATGAGCCACATATGCAGCGAGGACAGGAATTTCTATTTCGGAATGTCTTTCTAATACATCTATGCTAGTGTTGATAAATCCTGTTTTCAATTTCGCGCCATTTCTTCTTGTTCCCCTAGGGAAAACAACAAAAACATCTCCATGTTTTATTAGTCTATCTTCTAGATAGTCATATGCGGATTCGTTCATGGAGCTTTCAGGCCATCTTCTATCTACAGGATGATATCCAGCAAGGCCGAGAACTTTTCCAAAAAAATATTTATTAAACAATCCATTTACAGAATAATCTGATTTATGAAAAGTCCTCATATTTCTTCCCCTTTTTATATTGATAGTATGTAGTAGAGCAGGAATATCGTGCCCAGACGTATGCTCTGCAAAAATCATTACAGGCCCTTTCCTAGGAATGGCTTCTGCATTTTCATTAGTAAAATTGTAAACTATTAAGGCAAATGGATGTATGGCTCTTAAGATTGGCCTGTATAAAAAATCACGCGGAACAATTGCCCCTGGTGCTTCTAATCCACGAGTTTTTCTTTCTTCTGCGACTAATGCTTCTAAACTTTCAGTCATGTCTTCCTCACAAAATCAAATTTCAGCCCAATCTCTTTAAGCTGTTTTTCTGTTACAGGGCTCGGAGAGCCGTCCATTGGGCATTCTGCCCTTTTGTTTTTTGGGAATGCAATTACCTCTCTGATATCGTTGAAGCCGCACATTAGAGCAACAATCCTGTCAAAGCCTGGAGCTATTCCTCCGTGAGGAGGAGCTCCATACTGCAATGCATCAAGCAGGAAGCCGAATTTTTCCATAGCCTCCTCTTCACTTAATCCTATAACTTTCATTACTCTTTTTTGTATTTCAGTGTCATGGTTTCTTATTGAGCCGGAGGCAATCTCTATTCCATTAAGAACGAGGTCATAGCATCTTGCCTTTACTTTAAGCGGCTCTTTTTCGAGCCATATCAAATCCTCGCTTTTTGGCATAGTAAACATGTGATGAGCCGGTTCAATCCGGTCTTCAGTTTCATTGTATTCAAACAGCGGGAAATCGGTAACCCATAAAAACTGAAATTCTTCTTTTTTTATCAAACCAAGTTTATTGGCAATGTCTTTTCTCAGCAATCCAAGCACGTCTTCAGCAGTTTTTCTTCTGTCTGCAACAAATAGAAGCAAATCATTATTTTTTGCTTCCATTTTTTTCATTAAATTTTCCTGGATTTCATTTGAAAAATACTTCACTATGTTTGATTCCAGTTTGCCTTCTGAAACCTTCATCCAAGCCAGTCCTGAAGCACCATAGCTTTCTGCCTTTTCTATGAGTTCGTCAAGTTCTTTTCTTGAAAAATTTGAGCAGTTTTTTGCATTCACGCACAGAATTACTCCGTTTTTTTCAATAACCTGCCTGAAAACAGAAAAATCGCAATTCTTTACTTCATTGCTGACATCCTCAATTTCAAAACCAAACCTTGTATCAGGTTTGTCAGTGCCGTATTTTTTTCTTGCCTCATCATAAGTTATTCTCTGGAATGGAGTTTTAACATCGTAGTTTATTGAATCCTTTAAAATCTTCTTCATCATTCCCTCGCACAGCGCGTAAATGTCCTCTTCTGTTATGAAACTCATCTCAATATCTATCTGCGTAAATTCTGGTTGCCTGTCAGCCCTTAAATCCTCGTCCCGAAGGCATCTTGCAATCTGGTAATATTTATCGCATCCAGAAATCATCAAAATCTGCTTATACAACTGCGGACTTTGTGGTAGCGCATATGCATTGCCGTGCGTAATTCTTGAAGGTACAATATAATCTCTGGCGCCTTCTGGAGTGCTTTTCACAAGCATAGGCGTCTCAATTTCAAGAAAGCCCTGAGAGTTCAAAAACTCCCTTGTAGCTTTTGTCGCCCTGTGCCTTATTTCAAGGTGCTTCTGCATAACAGGTCTTCTCAAGTCCAAATATCTGTATTTTAACCTCAGCTCTTCATTAGCGACAATAGCATCATCAATTTCTATAGGAGGGATTTTTGCATTGCTTAATATTTGAACATTATCAACCAGAAGCTCTATCTCCCCTGTCTTCAGTTTGGGGTTTTTCATTCCTTCTTTTCGTTTTCTAACCTTTCCTTCTACGCTAATTACAAATTCCCTTCCAAGATGTTCAGCAGTCTTATGCGGCTTTTCATCATGAGAGGGGTCAAAAACTACCTGGGTAAGCCCATATCTATCCCGCAAATCGATAAATATTACTCCACCATGGTCTCTTCTAGAATGAACCCAGCCGCAAAGAATAGCTTTGCTGCCAAGGTCTTTAGATCCAAGTTCCCCACAAGTATGTGTTCTGAGCATAATTCATGAGATTGATAAATTGTTTATAAAAGTTTTTGAAATGTCAGAAACCGTCATTCGTAATTTCTCCACTACAGCTCGGAGTAAGAAGGCGGTTTCTGAGCATGCTCAAGAACCCCCCGTGCTTTAGCACGGTGTTCTTGACAAATCGATTCCGAAAAATATTTATACCGCTTTGCAGAAAATCTAATAATGCCAAATGAAGAACAAAAATATCATTTAGGATGGCTTGTTCTTATTCTGATTATCGGTATAGCCATCGGTTACATCGCGTTTGGAAGCAGTGGCATAACAGGCCAGGTTACTTCAGTAAAGCAAACCACCACCACAACTAAAATAATCAGCCCGGCATACGGCTCTAATTTCAAGCAAGGAGAAACATTTACAGTACAAGCCAGCATTTCTTGCTCTGGAAAAAAATGCACTTCTGTAAAATCCCTGCTTACAGTTAATCTGGCATCCGGCTTGAGGCTGCCTAATAATGATGCGACACACTCACTGGGAACAATGCTGAATGGTGAAACAAAACTAACATCCTGGCTCGTTTCAGGGGCATCAAAAGGGGCATATACTGTAACTGTAACAACAACAAGCCTATCAGCTTCAAAGAGCAATGATTTAATCTCAGTCAATATTTACGTCCCTGTTTGCAATGCTCATTCAGACTGCGGAACTAGTGGCTATGTGGGCCCAAATTACTGCATAGAGCAAGGAGTTTACAAGGATTACATAACTTATACCTGCAATCTAGCAGGAACAGTTAATGCTTATTGCACAAGTTCCACAACTCCGATAATTCAGGAGGCATGCGCTTATAGTTGTTCAGATGGAGCATGCAGAACTAACAGCTCAGGGTATTAATTTTTATTTTACAATAATTATTTTTTAATACTTAATAACACAGCAATCTCCAAGGAATCTACATATTTAATCTTTCAAAATTATTCATTACCTGAAGTAGAAAATCATCCTTAAATCTCGGAGCCATGAATTGAATTCCTACAGGTATGTTATCAATAAACCCTGCATTAACAACCCCTGCGCATATCCCAGCCAGATTTGCAGGAATAGTGAAAGCATCATAAGCATAAATTTCCCGAGGGTCATTTATTTTAGTTCCTAATTTATGGGGCAATTTCGGAACAGTTGGAAGCATAATAATATCAACATTTTCAAATGCCTTTTCAAATTCATTGGAAATAAGCTGCTTGGCTTTTAAGGCAGTTCTGTAATATCTTCCATGATATTCCGCCTTGGATATTTCTTCCCCTCCAAGAATTCTTCTCAAAACCTCCTCCCCACAATAATTTTCTATTTTTTTTCCATATTTCCTGCCGTCAAACTTCCTTGTTCCTGAGAAGAATTCAACATAGGTTATAGGATAATAAGTCTGGATTGCCAGCTTTACATATTTTAATTTTATATTTTTTATTTCAGATTTAGTTTTTTCTGCAAACTGTTTTGTTGATGAATCTATTAACTGGTAAATATTCTTATCGACGCACAAATCTTCAACTTCATCTATCATTCCAATTTTTAGGTTTTTTACTGAAGTGTCAATATTTTTTACGTAAGAATCAGTAGCCCGAGTAAAACTTGTCACGGCGTCATATTGACTTTTTCCAGCAATAACATCAAGCAATAATGCGCATCCATATGTCTCATTTGTCAAAGGGCCTATGCCTTCAAGGCTCATTGCCAAATCTATTAAGCCATATCGTGAAACAAGCCCGTAGCTTGGCTTTACACCAACAACACCGCAATTAGATGCAGGGTTTCTGATAGAGCCTCCGGTATCAGAGCCAAGGCTCAAGTCGCACATGCCCGCTGAGACAGCAGCTGCGCTTCCAGCGCTTGAGCCGCCAGCAACTCTGTCTATTGCTTTAGGGTTTTTGGTTATTCCAAACGCAGACATCTCTCCTGTAGAACCTGATGCAAACTCATCCATATTCAGCATGCCAATTATTATGCCGTCCTCTGCCTTTATTTTTTTGATTACATCGGCATCGAAAACCCCAATATAATTTCTTAATGTATCAGAGGCACAGGTTATTGGCAAGCCTTTTACACAAATATTGGACTTAACCCCTATTGCAAGCCCTGCAAGCTTTCCGGCCATTCCAGATTTTATTTTTTTATCAATAATTCTTGCTTCATTAACCGCATCAGGGTTTAGAGAAATGAATGCATTTATTTCAGGATTTTTTCTATCAATAACTTCTAAGAAATTCTCAACATTTTTTTCAGCGCTAATAACTCCATTCCTGATTTTCTCTATTTTTTCCTTAAGAATCATCCTACCAGCCCTTTTTTTCAGCAACTATGTGAAGACCATCACTTTTTGGGGCGTTTTTCAATATAACATTTCTCTCAAGTGTTTCCGCGCATACATCAGAAGGTTTTCTCAACTTATCAATGTCTACTGCCTTTACATCCTCTTTTAGTTCTTCTATTCCCTCCAAAGCATCAACAAAATCATCCATAATCTGCTTTGCTTTGGCCCTTACAGCTTCCTTATCCATGGTGCTTCCTCAGCTTTAATTCTAGCATTAAATTTTCCAGCTTTTTGAGCTCATATTTCATACCGTCAAATTTTTTCCTCAGCTCACTGTTTCTGAAATCAAACTTAAGAAAAATCCCGTAAAGTTCCTCAACACATTGCTTATAAAATCCAGCCCTATCAAATTTTCCCTTAATGACAGAATTGACGGCAGCCCTGTTAAGCTCGCCTACGAGGTCGCACAACCCCAAAAGGTAATGTTCTGATTCAATTCCAAGGTATGTGTGGCTTGGGATTTTTTTGTTTTTCAGGAGATAATAGAAGCAGAGAGCTTCTGTATATTCCTGCGCTGCCATCTTATATGCGCCAGAATAATCCAGGGGGATTTTCCTTGCAGTATTTTGTGCGCTTTTTAATTTACCCCTGATAGTCCCCACCAATTTTGAGGCATCCTCTTCCCTGTGCAGGGAATATATTATCTGCTTAGACAGATTTACTATTTCCCTTGATTTTTTAATCAGTGTTTCCCTTAAATTTTCTTTCTCAACAAACTCCTCATGGATTTTTTCAAATTCTTTTTTATCTATTGCGCTTTTCATATTAAAATGAAATGAAGCGAACTATATATATTTTAAGTTAACTGTCAAGAACACCTGCGCTAAAGCACTTGGAGTGTTCTTGAGCATGCTCAGAAATCGTTCTATAGCGATTTCTGACATTTCAATAAGTTTTTATATCTAAAATCAAAAAATTAATCCATGTATGACATAATTATAGGAAGAGATGAAGAAGAAAGAAAACAATATGGCACTCAAGGCATATTTCTTATCGGGAAGCTTTATGTCAAAATGGGGCAGGTGACTTCCTTGTCAAATGATGTTTACATGGATGTTGCAAAGTCCCATGTGATTTTTGTGTGCGGAAAGAGAGGAGGGGGCAAATCATACACTTTGGGGAATATAGCTGAAGGCATGATGTCGCTTCCTAAAGATATAAGTGAAAACCTCTCAATTATAATTCTTGATACAATGGGCATATACTGGACCATGAAATATGAAAACAAAAAGGATGCTGAAATGCTGGCAGAATGGAACTTGACTCCTCAAAAAATGAATGTCAAGATTTTCACTCCTAAAGGATTTTACAAATCATTCAAGGAAAAGGGAATTCCTACTGATGCTCCATTCTCAATCAGGCCAGCTGAGCTCAATTCAAATGAATGGTGCACTGTTCTTGGTGTAAGCCTCACAGAGCCATTGGGCGTTTTAATAGACAGCACAATAAATAAACTAAGAAAATCAGGAAAGGAATATTCAATTGAAGATATTCTCAATCTAATAGGGCAGGATGAAAAAGCAGAGCAGTATGTTAGAAACGCAGCTGAAAACAGGTTTTTAAATGTGATGGAATGGGGGCTTTTTGATGCCAATGGAACGCCGTTTGACGAGTTGGCAGTCGGCGGGCAGATATCTGTAGTTGATGTAAGTTGTTATTCCAGCATGGCGGGTAATTGGAATATAAAGTCCCTGGTAGTCGGGCTCATCTCACAGAAGATGTTTGATTCACGAATGGTTGCGAGAAAGCAGGAGGAGTATGACGATATTTACAAGACCGTGCATTTTCTTTCGGCAAGAGACATCCGAGAAAAAAAGGCGCTTCCATTAATATGGCTGGTTATTGATGAGGCTCATGAGTTCCTTCCAAAGGATGGCATGACACTGGCAACACCGGCATTGCTCACAGTGCTTAGGGAAGGAAGGCAGCCAGGATTATCATTGGTTTTGGCTTCGCAACAGCCAGGGAAAATACATACAGATGTGATGACTCAGGCAGACATAGTTGTGGCGCACAGGATTACAGCCAAGATAGATATAGATGCTTTAGGAACACTTATGCAGAGCTATATGCGCACAGGGCTTGATAAAATGATTGATGACCTTCCTAGGGTTAAAGGCGCAGCGCTTATTTTTGACGACACGAATGAAAGGATGTTTCCCATAAAAGTCAGGCCAAGAATAACCTGGCACGGCGGGAGTTCTCCCAGCCCGATATTCCAGAAAAAGAAGATTTTCCAGTTCTAAATTTTCGAAGCAATTAATGCACCATTCATATTAAATATCTCCTCTACTATTAAAGAAAGCAAAAACAGGAACAATAATTCATCTTTTGATGTTTCTTTCATTAAGTCTTTTAAGGCTCTAATTAATTCCCCCCTCTTTTTTCCATGCTCAGCGAGCTTATTCATGTCAAATTTGTAATGCAGTTCATAAAATTCTCTAAAAAAAATATTTACTTTTTCATGTAAACTGATAATTTCATCATCCAATCTCCTATTAAGTTCAATTGTTGCCTTGCATAAATCTCTATAGGCATCGCTTATCTTTTCTAACTCTTCAACAATAAAATAAATTGTAGGAGTTCTTATAAAGCTGGCGTACCCCCTCTTATTTAAACTTCTCCTGCAAAAATCAGCGTATTTATTTACCTCTTTATCCAGCTCTATAAGTTTTAAAAGCTTTTTTTTGTCAAGGTTTTTCATAGCCTCTTGCCCCTCTTCTGCAATTTCAAGAATAAGCAGAAATGTTCTTCTTAACATTGCATCAAATTCCTCATGTTGAATTTCAGAAACGGTTTTCATCAGTATAGAATTTTTTCCTTTTCGCACAATCTCAAAACCTATGAATTCTCTCCTAGAAACCTCTTCAATTTCTTCCAAATCCTTTTTGGTTTCATAGATAACTTCAACCTCATCATAGCCAGCTTTATACACAGCACCAAGAATCCTATAAATCATCGGACTCAACCCAGAAACATCCAGAGAAATCCTTTCATTTGTAAGATCTTTTTTTGGGCTGATAATCAGCTTATTTTTAATCTCCTCTATTTCAATCTCATCGCCTTTTTTTATATTGTACTTCTTAGTCCATTCTGTAGGAAGAGAAACAACCAATGTTTTTCCTGCCAGTTGTATTACTTTTCTTTTCATAAAAACAGGTTTGGAATAACATTATATTAATGTTTTCATAAAAACAGTGTGAATAAATTATTTTTAATAAAAACGCCTCAATCATCAGAAATCCTAAGGATTTCTGAGTGTGCTCAGAGATGCTTTGCATCTCTGACACGCCGGCGAGGCTCTGTCTTGCAGCATATTACATCATACTCCTCGAGGTGGTTCGCCGATTGAGAACCCTTGATTTATTTTCATCACATTATTCTTCTCAACAACTATATACTTGCTTATACTCCTTATACCAAAAGTCTATGAGAAGGTTTTCAATTCTATTGTATAAGTTTCGGAGGTGCATATCATGCCAAACAAGAAGAACAAAAAGGACATGTTAATACTAACCTGCTTAAGGGCAAATGCTCGGGAAACATTGACAAGCATAAGCAAAAAGACAAGGATTCCAATTAGCACAATCTATGAGAGATTGAAAGCCCTGGAATTGGTAACAATAAAGAAGCATACAAGCCTACTGGACTTTTCCTCATTAGGATTTATGACCTGGGTAATGGTTGCCATAAAGTCTGACAGGGAGCAGCGGCAGGAGCTCAGTAATTATCTTTCCAAGCACACCAATGTTAACTCCTTATTTAAAATAAATAATGGATATGATTTCCTCATAGAAGGTGTTTTCAGGCACATAAAAGACTTAGAGGATTTCATGGAAACGCTGGAAACAAAGTTCAGCATAAAGGAAAAGCAGGTATTTTACCTAATTAATGAATTAAAAAGAGAGTCTTTCCTGGACGACCAAGCGTTAATAGATTTTATTATTAATTAGGTGTGGATAATTATGTTTATAATGAGCGTTCCAAAGTAAAAAAATACCAGAAATCCTCCCTCGAGCCTGGAGATATACCTCCTTGAAATCATAAAAAACAGCAGGGTTATGCTCATAAATACCATGATTGGGATGTCAAATCGCAGCCAACCCAGGGATAACTCCAATGGCTGCACCAGTGACAATATTCCCAGGGTGATGAGAAGGGTAAATATATCTGAGCCCAATGTTTCAGATATTGCAATATCCTCAATTCCCTTTATAGTTCCCTGAATGGCGGACGCGATATTCGGTATAGAAGGTCCTATTGCTCCAATTGTAAGCCCTATAAGCAAATCAGAAAGCCCTGAAAAATTAGCAATCTGCACTAATGACCATGAAAATATAAAAGAGCCAAGCAATAATGCAGAAATTCCCATTACAAATGTAAATATTCCCGCTTTAGCCCTGCCCAAAATAACCAGGTCAAGCTCTGTCTCAATCTCTTTAAGTTCCTTTTGCAATGCCTCCTTGTGCTTGTCTTTTTCAGATTCCCACACATTTACTAAATAGGGGATAAACATAAGGACAAAAGCAGCCCCCTCTGCCCGTGTAATCTTCGCATCTGCGCTGAGAACCAAAACCATGATGGAAACACTGACAGCAAATATTCCGTCCCGCAAGACAATTTTCTTGTTTACCTTAAGTGGCTTAATTAATGCGCTCAGCCCAACCATTAATCCTATGTTGCAAATTATAGAACCAATAACCACACCTAAACTTATATTCATGTGCCCAAGTAAAACCGCGTATAAAGAAACGAATATCTCAGGAAGGCTAATCACTATGGAAACTATCACTAAAGCCACAGCAACATGCGTTGTTCCAAGTCTCTTGGCTACCGGAATCAATGAGTCAGTTGATAAATCAGAACCCTTTGTTATAAGAATAATTCCAAATATTGTGGCCAAGACTGCAATATAAATCTCGAATAACATCAATTAAATTCTGTAGAAGAATATATAAAAAACTTTCGAAATAACAATAAATAACTAATAAAACGCAATAGAGGCATACCCGACAGAATTCTTATAGTTGCCAGCAATATCTCCTGAAGTATAATATTGAAGTAAGCTCACTTTTGAAGCCTTTATTGTCTGCATGAGCAAGATTATGGGCAAGACCCCGCATATTGTTGCTCCTGATTCCTCAACATAATCCAAAAATCCTTTTGAATCCATCTTTTTTATGAATTCAATTGCCTTGTTATCCACTTCATGCAGGTTTTTCGGGATGTCCGAAGTGAACGGAACATAATGATAATTATGCCCATAGTGGGTGAAGTCAGAGCTGGCTATTATGCAAACCCTTTTGCCGCTGTCCATAATGGCTTCTTTTAGACCAATGGATACATCCTTCAATTCAATATCGTGCGAGACAAGAATTGGCACGATTTTTAATTCATTTTCAAAATCCATAGAGACAAACTGCAAAAACGGGAGATGAACCTCTATTGAATGCTCCCCTTTGTGCGCGCTTTTATCCAAAACCAGCCCAGTTTTTTCTGAAATAAGCTTCGCCAAATCCTGGTCAATTCTAACAATACCCAGGGGAGTTTCAAAATTATCAAACCCTATGCTTGAGCCTCCTCCAGAATGGTCTGTTCCAAGGATTATATATGCGTCAGGGAATTCGGCTTCCCCAATCTCCTTATAAGCCCATGCAGCGCACGGTCCCGAATAAGCGTAGCCGGCATGAGGCGCTATGACCGCCTTTACCACATCTTTTCTTTTCTCAATTTTCAGACTTCCTGGGCCCTTATCATCCAAAAAGCAGTTTTTTATCTGCTCTTTTAGCTTCTCAGAATTTGCTTCATAAAAAAATCCCGCAACAACAGGTGCTCTCGTCATATAGCTGGAATATTGTCAAAAATTTAAATAATTATTGTTTTATTATGGAAATTAACTTATCAACAATCTTAAACTTCCAGAGCTTGAATGGACGGTTCCTGTAGCAACATAGGTGTAATTTATTATAGGGTCTGACCTGAATCTCCTTCCGGAAGCTAAGCCTCCGCTGCATTCTATCCTCAATCTGAAAAATGCATTGTTTGCAACACCATATGGCACGTCATTATTATCAACCTGGATTTTATTTATGTCTGTGCATCCGTTTTCCTGGTTCATGAGCTTAACATCTGTAATATTCACCAAAGCCCCAAGCTTGTTTCTCATCGCCAGTTCAATTATATTTGTCTCACCGCTTATGGTCCAGTCTATGCATTCAAATCCTGCAGGAAACTCACAGACATTTGGAAGAAATTTGTTAATGTTAAAAAATCCAAAATACGCTATTACCGAAACAATGAGAAGCACGATTAAAATAGCCCAGCCATAGACAAGCATGAATTCCATAGCTGCCTGAGACTTCTTCTCCATAAAATAATCATAATCGGGAATATATTTAAATTTATCTTATTGAAAGACATTTTTCTGTGGCAAAAAAATTTATATATAAGCTATGTATAAACTATTACTATAAGAAAATGATAAAAATAAGGGAAAAAATACTGATTTCCGGATGTATGCTTTTGCTTCTTGCGCTTTGCATAATTGCCTTTGCTGAAGATGATACCGAAAAGATAGCTGAAAATCTATTACTTGCCAAGAAGGATAGCCTGATGTCAGCAATGATAAAATTTGACGCAAAAATGGCAGCAGCCGTATCAGTAGCTGAACAAAAATCTCTGGATGTTTCCAAGCTGGAGACTATACAGGCCGAATTTGCCGCACAGGAGGCAACATTGAAGAATGCTACCTCCGATGACATAGTAACCTCTATTAGAAGTGAAGCTATCACTCTAGCACAGGAATTTAGGGATGCAGCAAAAGAAATCGGACTGAAAGCATATGAGGATGATGTTAACGATACTGAAAAAACAGATTTAGACAACGTCAAGAACCAGACTGATTTCTATACCCAACAGGCAGCGGATGCAAGAATGATTGGTCTGCTTAACTTCTACGACCAGCACATTGCACAAGTGGAAAAGATAATCAATTCCTCTAAATCATTGAATGTGAGCACAACGCTTATTGAGCAAAAGCTCCAGGAATTTAAGGCATTGAAGCCAGAGCTAGTTGCAGCATTGAATTCAGGAAACAAGGATGCAATTCAGGTTGCAATGAAGGATTTGAAGGATAAGTGGAATGAGATAAGGCAGGCAATTGCTGATACCTATAATCAAAACAAGTTGGAACAGACTTTGAACAAAGCCCAAACTATTATGAACAGGCTTGATGTTAACCTCCAAAAACTTAAAGCAGCAGGAATCAGCACAGCAGCTCTAGAGCAGCAGATTAAAGACTTCAATAATCAAGTGACTTCAATTCAGGGAGCACTGGATGCCCAAAATCTAACAGGGGCGCAGGACATGGCGAGCGGGCTGCAGGATAAATTTAAGTCTTTAATGAATACTTACGACCAGACCCGAAAAGCGGATAAAGCAAAAGGTGCGGAAAAATGAAACGATTGCTTTTTGTTGTTTTAGTTGCATCTTTATTACTGATAACCGCCTGTACAAAACAAACTACCCCTCCGGTGACTGACACTTTTTCGGATAGTGCAATAACTGTAGATGTCACGCCGCCAACTCTGCCTGATGAAACCCTTACGGCAGAAATTCAGGATACAGAAGAGCCCGATTTGGGCAGTGCGGTATAAAAATTTATAATCTAGAATTATTTTAGTTCCTTTATGAATTTGCTATTCCATTTTTCGTTTAACTATGTTGTGGTAAGTCAGATATTCGGGCAAAGGCCGGAATTCATTCCAATAATAGCATTTTTTTCGATAGTCATTGATTTGGACCATCTTCCGTACATATTTAAAAATTATCGCGCAATGATTAGGTATCTGCGTTTTGGCTCAGCTTCAAGAACAAGATCCCATGAGATTTTTGGGATGGTGGTTATTTCATCAATAGTATTTTTTATCTCTTTTTTCTATAAAAACCTTCTAGTTTTGCAGGTAATTCTTCTTTGCATTATGCTTCATTATGCAATAGATTTTCTGATGGGATACAGCAGGCCATTCAACCCTTATTCAAACCAGGAAGTCTTCCTGAAATTTTACAGTTCAGCAAGACAGAGGGTTATGATAGAAATGTCTCTGACAATAATGGCGGTGATAGTCTTTTGGTTCATGGTTTTTTAAGGAAATTTGAAATGATTTATCCAAATAAGTTATTCGGTTTAACATTAATTACATCACTGCTTTTTGTTATAACAATTAAGAAGAATGCTTTATTGGCGATTTTTATTTTATTACTGACAATTTTGATAAATTATTATGGATATGAAGTTAGAAAAAAATACTATCAAAATAATGAAAACGCATTAATGTGCGAGCTTGCGTCGGCGAGATTATCTGAAAGCTTGATATTTATTCTCTTTTTAAAGCCGTGGTATTTCTTCTTCATAATAAACTGCCTGCTGACATTATATACATTCAACAAGAAAAGAGTAATTACCCTACCATTAAGAGGACTTTTTTTGGCTTATCTTATAGTGACATATTTAATAAATCTTATAGGTCCATATTAAAAATAACAAATCTTTTATTAAACAAACATCTACTCTCTTGAGTGCGTGCGATGATTAAGTGAACACCCTGGGAGCTTTGCTGTGACCGGCGGAAGTAACTGCTGAGCACGCACATTTATAATTCTGAGTAAAAAGAAATAAATCAAACTTACGCCTCAATCGCCGGCGGGGCTATTGCAGCAATAGGCCTCGCCGATTGAGAGGATTGAAAATTTAATATTTGAAAGAACTTTTACTCAAACAATCTATCCAAACATCTTAAGATATTCGCTTCCTTCAAAGTCTTCTTTCTGCTTTACTTTTTCCACAGCTTTGAGCAAATCATCCTTGGTTACAGAAGTTCTGTCTTCTCTAATGGCAAAATATCCGGCTTCTGTGCAGACTGCCCTAATCTCCGCACCTGAAAAATTGTCCATTTTTTCAAATAATCTGCTCCTGTCAAAATTTTCTATGCTCATCTTTTTTGTGTGGATTTTGAAAATCTCCTCTCTTCCTTTTTTGTCCGGTGCAGGAACATTAATCAATCTATCAAGTCGCCCCGGCCTTATAATTGCAGGGTCTAATATGTCCTTTCGGTTTGTGCAGCCAATAATCTTCACATTACCCAATGGCTTGAAGCCGTCAATTTCCGCAAGTAGTTGCATGAAAGTTCTCTGCACTTCTCTTTCACCAGAAGTCCCAAGCTCAATCCTTTTTGACGCCAAAGCATCCAGCTCGTCAATAAAGATTATTGAAGGAGCCTTTTCCCTTGCAAGCTGAAATATGTCCTTGATAAGTTTTGCGCCCTCCCCTATGAATTTCTGGACAAGCTCTGACGCAACCACTTCTATGAATGTGGAATTGGTTGAGGATGCAACAGCCTTTGCAAGCATTGTTTTTCCAGTTCCTGGAGCTCCGTAAAGGAGAATCCCTTTTGGGGGGATTATGCCTACTTTTTCAAACAAATGCGGTTTTGTCAAGGGAAGCTCTATTACTTCCTTAATTTCCTGAATCTGAGGCTCTAATCCGCCTATGTCTCTCCATGAAACATCCGGCTTGTTGATTATGATGAATTTTTCAACATTATATTTCCTGACAAATTTGGATTTTTTGATTATCGTGAGATTTTTCTGCTCCACAAAAACAATATCTCCCGCCCTTAATGGCTCGCATCCCTCTGAAATCTCCACCAGGAAAAGATTCCCGTTAGGAATTTTTATCATTGCATTCCTTCCCATAACATCCCTGACTTCACAAACCATCAAAGGGGCTCTTCTATAGAGGTCAAGCTCATACCTGAGCTGGTTGACAGTTTCCTTAAGCAGCCTGTTTTCCTCCTCCAAATGGTTCTCAGAAGGAGCATAGAAAAATGAATTGTTCTTATCCATTAATTTTATCTCTTTCATTTTACTCCACAGATTTTGTGATTTTTGCCTTTCTTATCAATACTGAAGGCGTCAGAACAGGAATGCTGACCTCCCACCCCAATATCCATTTAGTCCTGTTCTCTACAGCGGAAATATTCATAAGCATTCTAGTAATATTATCGCTTATTCTTATTCCTTTCACGGCGCCGGCAATCTTCCCATTTTTTATTTCCAAAATTCCGTCCCTCGGAATTGTTGAAAAATCTCCGGTTGCGTAATTCTGGAATCTCGTGTACCAGACATTGGTTATTATCAGGCCGTGTTTAATACCGCTAATCATGCTCGATTTATTAACATTTCCCTTCTCAACAACAAGGCATAATGGCTCCGGTGAAATGATTCCGGCATTTGCCGTGGTTTTTATTTTGTATTTTTTTGCAGTGGAGGTATTGTGAAGATAATTTTTCAGAACCCCATTTTTTATTATCGGTTTTTTTATGATAGGAACCCCTTCAGCGTCAAATTTTATGGAGCCAACCCCATTTTTTGTGGCTGCATCATCATACAAAGTGAAGGAATCATCTGCGACTTTTTTGTTAAATTTATTATTTAACCAGGAAAAACCAGTCTCAACAGAAAAGATCGAAGCAGCCTGTCCTATATTTTCCAGCAAATTTGCAAACGGCAAAGGCTCAAAAATTAAGTCGTATACTCCGGCTTTCCCTTCTTTAGCATTTTCCGACAATTTTGCTATGCTGCATGCCTCAACAACAGCCTCCCTTATTTTAACATCATTCAATCTTCTTGAGCAGCAAACGCTATGCCCTGAGCTGTTTTTTCTGCTGAAGTTCCTTATTGAAAAATAGACGTTGCTGAAATCATTTTTAGCAACAACATCCCCAGATGTGGCTAAAAAAGTGCTTTTTTGCACAGTTTCCAATACTCCGGCAGATTTAATCATGCCTTCATTTTTTGAAATGCTTATGGCATCCCTTACCAAATCCACACATTTCTCTCCGGAGTAAGAAAGCGTTTTATCTACTGAATCATTTTTTTTATACTTGAAAGGGCCATCTGCAATTCCATAATAATCCTCATTAGTGTCTAATTTCTTTGCGAAGCTGACAAGCTCCCTTATTGTTTTTTTAATTGTGTTTGGTTTTATGTCTTTAAGGGAAGTTACAACGGGCCTTTTGTCAATAGCCAAAAAAATCCCAATATCCACCGATTTCCCTTTCTGAATATTAACTATCCTGCTGTTAGAATATTTTACCTGCGAATTTTCCTCCTCCTCAACAGCCGCTATGCAATCTTGGGCTCCCTGCCTTTTCGCTTCTTTTACAATTTTTAATGCAACATCTGTTTTCATTTTCCAAGCCTTACATCTCTCAATCTAACTGAAGGACCGCCTAGCCAGACAGGAGCTGACTGCAGAGGCTCACCCTTGCCGCAGTTTCCAGCGTGAAATTCAAGATTATCTGCAACTGCATCGACAGAGCTATAGAGCCTTGGCGTAGTTATCTCCAAAACAGGCCTAATAACAGGTATGCCAATTCTCCCATTTTTAATCAGATACGCTTCTGCCCCTACATATTTCTGATTGAATCTTATGTCATCTATGTTCCACTCCATAAAGCTGCGAATATAGACGCCAAGTTTTATGTCCTCAAACAACTCGTTTTCTTTATAATCTCCTGGAGCCATGTAGGTGTTTGCCATCCTAACAATTGCCTCATTCTCATAGCTCATTGCCCTGGCAGAGCCATTGCTTTTTATCCCCATCGAGGATGCTGTTTCCCTGTTGTGCAGGAATTCATTGATTATTCCATTTTGTACCAGTTTTCTT
>Ga0315278_10001476_pt1 | contig 20618 bp, 19 predicted proteins | sample YL17G06_0_MG_FD_203880 | JGI IMG/M metagenome (GOLD analysis project Ga0315278, IMG submission 203880) | Sediment microbial communities from Yellowstone Lake, YNP, Wyoming, USA - YL17G06_0 | ecosystem: Environmental > Aquatic > Freshwater > Lake > Sediment | place: USA: Wyoming | collected... | reverse complement strand
GTCGATCATGCGATCGCTGAACGCATGCTTCCCCGCGGTGTTGGAGTACATCGGGACCATAGTCATGTGCTCTATGCCCGAGGCCACCACCAGGTCGTACACGCCGGCCTGGATGCCCTGGGCGGCAAAGGCCACGGCTTGCTGCGACGAACCGCACTGGCGATCTACCGTCGTCGACGGCACGGATTCGGGCAGGCCGGCAGCGAGCCAACCGTTGCGCGCCACGTTCAGAGACTGCTCGGCTACCTGGCTGACGCAACCGGCGATGTGGTCGTCGACCTGGGCGGGATCCACACCCGTGCGTTCGATAAGACCGGTGAGCGCCGTCGCCAAAAGGTCCACGGGGTGGACGTTGGTCAGCGCCCCCTCACGTTTGCCGACCGGGGTCCGGATCGCCCCGACGATGACCGCGTCTTCCATCACGTTCCTCCATCGGCGGCTTTGCCGCCCTCGTCATCGCCTCGGCTGCGGCGCTCGCTAGACGGGCGCGAGCGCGCGGTTTCACTCCGACGTTCGGCGCACCAGATCACGCGCGATCACGACCCGCTGGATCTCCGCCGAGCCGTCCACCACCTGGAGCATCTTGGCGAGCGCGATGAAGCGAGCGAGAGGGTAGTCGCGGAGCAGACCGTAGGCCCCGAGGGTCTCGCTGCACTGGATCGCGGCACGAAGTGCGGCGTCGGGGCCGAACCGCTTGGCATGGGCCACCGCGACCCGCGCGCCGTCGGTTCCCATCAGCTCGGCGGCCTTGCGCGTCAACCCTCGCGCTGCCTCCAGGTCGGTCGCTACGTCGGCGAGCGCCCAACCGATTCCCTGATGCTCCAGCACCGGTTTGCCGAAGACCTGACGCTGCAGGGCATAGTCACAAGCGACATCGAGCGCCTCGGCGTGAAGTCCGTTGGAGATCGCCGCGATGTCGAAGCGAGCCACGTCTATCGCACCGAGCGCCGCGCCCATCCCTTGCCCCGGCGGAACGAGCACGTGGGCCTCCGCGCCTTCCATCTCCATATCGGTGATGGGAAGGAAGTCCGACGAGGACTTGCGGTAGGGCTCGGTGAAGCGGACGCCCGGGGCGTCGGCCGCGAGGACGAACATGCCGATGTCGCTGTGGCCGGGCTCGTCCTGTGTCTTCGCAACCACCAAGAACACATCGGCCTCGCCCCCGAGAGTCACCCAGGCTTTGCGTCCGTTGAGGATCCATGCGTCGCCGTCTCGTGTCGCCTTGGTCGTGATCGCGGTGGCATCCGATCCCGCGTGCGGCTCGGTAAGACAGAACCCCCCGAGGGCCTCGCCGCTGACCAGCCGTTGCGTCCAGCGTTCCTGGACCTCCTCGTTGCCCACCGCGGCCACAGCGGTCGCCACGGCGTTGTGCATCGACATCGAGAAGGCGAGCGAGGCGTCCCCGCGGCCGAGCTCGTCGAAGACTTCCGCGGCCTCCAGGAACGTCGATCCCAGGCCTCCTTGTTCCTTCGGGACGAACAGAGCGGTCAAGCCGGAGTCTCGGACCGCCGCGCGGGGATAGGTGGCCGTCGCTTCCCAGCCGTCAAGCGAGGGCTGCACCACCTCGCGAACGAACGACCTCGCGCGTTCCCGGGCCGCCTCCATGCGGGTGAGGATAGCGGTAGATTGACGGGCTAGTCAACTTTGACGGCGAAGCAAACCCGGACAGCTGGCACTCGCCGGGCGGTAGGGTAAACTGACGCTTTCGTCAATTATCCACGCGGCCTGTCGAAGGGAGCACGCCGGATGAGTCCTCGTCCCAGTGTCGAAGCGGCGCGACGAGAAGAGGTGCTGACCGCGACCTGGGAATTGATCGCTGAGCTCGGACCGGGACGGGTCCGCATCATCGATATCGCAGAGAGGGTGGGCAGCAGCACCGGCACGATCCACTACTACTTCGACACCAAGGAGGACCTGCTCGACGCCGCGTTCCGTTTCGCGGTAGCAGATTCGCGTCGCCGTTCGGAGGAGGCGCTTGCCGGACACACCGACCCCTGGACGAGATTGGTCGCGCTCCTCGAGGCCCATATGCCGCGCGACGGCAGGCAGAAGGAGTGGCTCATCTGGCTCCAGCTGTGGGCCGAGGCATCGGTGAGACCTGAGCTCCGATCCCTCAACCAGGAGGACTACGGGCTGTGGATCGACAGGGTCGAGGACATAGTGCGAGACGGCCAAGAGCGAGGGGCATTCCGCCAGATCGCAGCTCGTGAGTTCGCGACACGCCTGCTCACCATGATGGACGGGCTGGTGATCCAGATCTTGATGGACTCAGACGAGATCGACCTGCACAGGCTCCGCGAACACCTCTTCGGATTCGCACGAGACCAGCTGCTGTGACGACGGACACCCTAACCGTAGAGGCCCCCTTCTTCGGCTTCCCGAACACGGGCCACGGGGGATACACCGGCGGCCTCCTGGCAGAGCACCTCGCAGGAACCGTCCAGGTGAAGTTCGTGAACCCTCCCCCCTTAGAGGTGCCTTTGTCACTTACGCGCGGAGAGGACACCCTGACCACGAGCGACGGTGCGAGCGTGATCGCGGAAGCGCGCAAGGTCGATCTGGACATCGAGATCCCCGAGGCGCCCACCTTTGAGGTCGCTGAGGCGAGCGCGGCCGCGAACCGCGACCTTCGCGCGCGTCCCTCCGCGACCTGCATGACCTGCGGGCCGGAGCGAGCCCCCGGCGAAGGCCTGCGGCTGTTCGTTGGGCCGGTCGACGGGCGCGAGATCGTGGCCGGAGCCTGGATACCTCACGCCAACTTCGCCGACGCCGATGGCATATTGCGGACGCGCTTCATCTGGGCCGCGCTCGACTGCCCCACCTACTGGGCCGTCCTGTCTGCCAACGGCGACCAGGGACGACTCGTAACCGCGCGACTCGCCGTTCGGACGATCGGCCCCGTACCGGCGAGCGAGCCGGTGATCGTCCTCGCATGGCCCATCGCGCAGAGGGGGCGGAGGCTCTCGGTTGCGGGCGCCGCCATCGTCACGCCGGGAGGGGAAGCGCTCGCGGTCGCCGAGGCGACCTGGATCAACCAGAAGGGATCTCCATCGTGAATACCATCGATGTCCAGGGCATCCCCGTCGCCTACCTCGAACGAGGAAGCGGCACCCCCATCCTGTTGATCCACGGCTGGCAGGGCGACCATCGCTACATGATGGCCGACCTCGAGTCGGTCTTCGAGACCGTCCCCGGTTGGCGGCGTGTCTACGTCGACCTCCCCGGGCACGGAGCTACCCCCGCCCCCGAGTGGCTGGCGAGCAACGCTCACGTTATCTCGGTGCTGGTGGACCTGTCGGCCGCGCTGTTCGGCGAGGAGCGGTTCGCCGTCGCGGGGAACTCCTGGGGCGGCTACTTCGCCCTCGCGCTGGTGCGATCCCTACGACAGCGGTTGCTGGGAGCCGCGTTGTTGGTGCCGTGGCTACCGGACGCGAAGCGCGAGTGTGACGTGCCGGAACATCGGACGCTGGTGCGCGACCCTGACGCCTTCGGCGACCTGGCACCCGACGAGGAGTGGATCCCGGACCGCCTTGTCGAACAGAGCCGGCGCGCGGTCGAACTGATCCGTCGCGATGACATGCCGTCGATCCGCGCGGCCGACCAGGAGGCGCTGGCGCGGCTCGAGGAATCCGACCCGCTGCCGCCTTCGATGGCCGCACCGGGGCCACCGTTCGAGGGTCCGAGCGTGATCCTGACCGGTCGCCAGGACGCAACCGTCGGGTACCACGCCGCGTGGGGCCTACGGGACGAATTCCCCCGCGCGACCTTCGCGTCGTTGGACCTGGCAGGGCACTGGCTCGGCCGGGTGGAGCGACCCGAGCCCTTCCAGGCACTCGTGCGCGACTGGCTCGACCGGATGGGCCTCGCGACACATGACGGGTCGCACCCCAAGACTTGACAGGCGTGAACTGGATTGCGGAAGGCGCAACGTGATAGAAGGAACCCGGAGAACGGCTCAAGTGAAAGGGAAATGGATGTCCAAGCGCCCACTGCTCGCGATACTGATCGTGTCCGCATTGATGGCCGGCGCGGCTGCCTCCAGCGCGGCCGCACAATCGGCCTCACCCACCTCCTCCGAAGGGCCGATCACCCTCACCATCGGTTCGACGTCGGACCTCGTGTCGGCGAACGTATTCAAGGCGTGTTGCGCACTCGACTATGAGTTCATGTTCCTCAACTACGACCAGCTCTTCAACTTCGACAAGGACACGCTGGAAGCCACGAGCGGTCTCGCGGAATACCCGCCCGCGGTGAGTGACGACGGACTCACCTGGACCTTCAAGATCCGCAGCGGAGTGAAGTGGTCCGATGGGGTTCCGCTGACCGCTCGCGACGTCGCCTTCACCTTCAACTTCACCTGGGACAACCAGATGGCGAACTACAACAACTACCTCGGATACCCGAAGAGCTTCACGGCACCCGATGACACCACGTTCGTCTGGACCATGGAGAAGCCCACTACATCGCCGCTCGCACCCCCGTGGATGCCGATCATCCCTGAGCACATCTGGTCGAAGCTCGACGGCAAGGACGCCAAGACCATCAAGGAGTTCAAGAACATGCCGCCTGTTGGTTCCGGAGCCTTCCATATGACAACCTGGGAGCCGGGCCAGTACTCGTCGTATGACGCGAACAAGGACTACTGGGGTGGGGCGCCGCTCGTCGACCGTGTGGTGTGGAGGGTCTACGACAACCCTGAGGCGATGAAGCTCGCGCTCATCAACGGGGAGATCGATGCGGCAGAGGCCATCCCACCTGCCATCTTCCAGCAGCTTCAGAACGAGCCGAACATCACCACGAATGTCTCGAACGCCAACTACCTGGACAACCTTGCCTTCAACTTCGAAGGAACGGCCGACCCGTCGCTGCAGAACCTCCAGGTGCGCCAGGCGATCGCGCATGCGATCGACAAACAGGCCATCGTGGATCGCGTACTCCTGGGATACGGGGACCCCGGCGATTCGATGGTCCTGCCGGCGTACTCGCAGTGGTACTGGCAGCCGGACGCCAGCCAGGTGATGGCCTATTCGCCTGACGAGGCGAAGTCCCTCCTTGATTCGGCCGGCTACAAGGACACCAACAACGACGGGTTCCGGGAGACGCCGAGCGGCGACCCGTGGTCACTTGAGGTCCTGACGATCTCAGATCTCACCTACTCGGTTGCCGAGGGCAAGCTGATGGTGGGCTGGATGAACGACGTGGGCATCAAGACCTCGATCAAGACCGTGAGCGAGTCCAAGGCCTACGACCTGTGGACCGGTCAGGACTTCGACATGTATGTGTGGGGTTGGGGCAACGAGCCGGACCCCGACTACACGATGTCTCTCTTCACGAAGGCGCAGTGTCTCTGGTGGAGCGACGGCTGCTACAGCGATCCGGCCTTCGAGAAGATGTACGAGGAGCAGCACTTCACCGGCGACCTGGAGAGGCGCAAGGAACTCGTCAACGAGATGCAGCAGTTCATCTACGAACAGGTACCCGAGATCGTGACCGTCTACGAGAAGGATCTGCAGGCCTATCGCAACGACCGGTTCACCGGCTTCACCACGCAGCCTACTCCGGTCGGCTCGATCTACTACTCGTTCGGGTCCGAGATCTACCTGGGGATCAAACCCGTTTCCGCGGGCGGAGAGACCGCCGCCAGCGGCAGTAGCAGCAGTGGCGTTCCGATATGGGTCTGGATAGCGTTGATCGTTGTCGTGGTCATCCTGGGCGGTGCATTCATGGCGAAGCGCGGGAAGGCCTCGGAAGACACCGAGTAGCCGTCCAGCCACGGCCAGTGCCAAGGCTAGGCGTGGGCCGTCGATGAGTGCTCCCGGGCTGGGACTCGAACCCAGGAGGTCAAGCTAGTCGGAGCGCGAAGCTTCCTCCGCCTCCTTCTGGGCCGTGATGTCGAGCATGACCCCTTGCCAGCACAGAGGCTGACCTTGAGATCCCGACACGACGGTGGCATCGTCGCGGATCCAGAGTTGGCGACCGTCCCTGGCAATCATTCGGTATTCCTGCTGGTAGGACTCGCCGGTGATGTTGGCTATGTCGCAAGCCGCATGGACCCGATCCAGATCATCTGGATGGATCAAGCGGTCACAGAGCAGAGAGTCGGCCATCCACTCCTCCTGGGTATAGCCGAAGAGAATCTCTACCTGAGGACTGATTGAGAGCGTCTCGCGGGTGTCGAGGGCCTCCGTGTAGGTGATGGCCGGAATCTGTTCTACGAGCGATCTATACATCGCCCCAAGCTCATCAGCCCGTGCCATGGCGACCTCGAGGCGCCCATGTGTGTCCTGATCAGCCATCATCGCCCACGTCCTCGAAGATCCCTCGGATCGATCCCGAGGGTAGTCCAAGCGAGGTAAGACCGCAAGACGGACCTCGTCGTCTGCGGTCAGCACGTTCAGCACGTGGAGGAAGTCCCCGAGTGGGATAGGTGAATCCCCATGCGAGTACAACGTGTCGGGCTTCGAGATGTTCTTCCATACCGACCACGTCTCGTCGCCGTCAAGTGTCGCCGCGAGAGCGTCCATGTCGTCGGCAAACAAATGCCCGTAGACGGTCAACGTGAACGCTGCGGAGCCGTGGCCGAGGACCGGCCGTACACGGGCCGTTTCGAAATCCAAGGTGACGAAGATCTCGACAACAGGCCCCTGACCTGCACGTTCTTCGCTCCGGGGCTGGGACTCGAACCCAGAACCTACGGATTAACAGTCCGCCGCTCTACCGATTGAGCTACCCCGGAAGGTTTGTATATGTGCTGGCGGGCAGTATAGCCACCGCCCCGACCGGCCGCGGGTGGCTGCCGGACTCCCCTGTGCTACAACTTGCTGCAAGTCACTCCTGAGCCGCCCCTCGAGGTTCCCGCATCGCGGTTGCGAACGCTTCCGCTGGCGCATAATGGGCCGCGATGGCTGACACGACGGCGCTGATACTCGGAATCTCCGGACAGGACGGCTCCTACCTGGCCGAACTCCTCCACGCCAAGTCCTACGAGGTTCACGGGGTCGTGCGCAGTCTCACCGGACCCGGGGCAGACGCCTTGCGAGCCCAACTGCCATTCGCTTCCCTACACGAGGCCGAACTCCAGGACCTGGCATCGCTGGTGGCCGTGGTCGGGCTGGTTCAACCCGACGAGATCTACAATCTCGCCGGCCTTTCTTCCGTCTCCCGCTCGTGGGCCCAGCCGGAACTTACCGCCGAGATCACGGGCCTGGGCGCCCTCCGTGTTCTTGAGGCGATCCGTCTTGCCGGCCGTCTCGAGACCACTCGCTTCTACCAGGCCTCGAGTTCCGAGATGTTCGGCAACGCTCTAGTGGCTCCACAGAACGAGAGCACGCCGTTCGCTCCCGTTCACCCATATGCCGTGGCGAAGGTCTTCGCGCATCAGACCACCGTGAGTTTCAGGAACGCTTACGGCACCTACGCGTGTTGCGGGATCCTCTTCAACCACGAGTCGCCACGCCGAGGCGAGGATTTCGTCACCCGCAAGATCACCCAAGGTGTCGCACGGATCGCTCTCGGGCGCCAGGCCGGTCTCACCTTGGGTAACCTCGACGTCCGCAGGGACTGGGGTTACGCCCCCGAATACGCCGAGGCCATGTGGATGATCCTTCAGCAAGCCGAACCCGACGACTTCGTGATCGCGACGGGCACAACCCATAGCGTGCGGGACTTCGTCGGAGCCTCTTTCCGGCAGGCGGGCATCGAAGACTGGGAGCCCCTCGTTACGATCGATCCAGCGCTGCTCCGCCCTGCGGATATCGCGGAACTGCGGGGCGACGCCTCGAAAGCACAAGCCAAGCTCGGCTGGACCGCAAGTACCCCGTTCGAAGACGTCGTCCGGATCATGGTCGAAGCCGACCTGGCTCGGGAATCGGCCGCCGCGCCCTAGCACCGGAGGGCTACGGGGTGGCCCCGACTCCGTTCGTCAGGCCTGCGTCAACGGCCGACTGTAAGCCCGCCCAGTCGGCGTCGCCTGTCGTCGTGAAGTTGTAGACGCTGTAGCCGATGGCCTGTCCCTTGTCCACGGCCTTCAGGAATCCCTCCAACTCCGGCCCCGTGATGTCCTCGGCGAGGCCGCCGATGACATGGATGGGCACGCCGGGGTTCGCGCTGGCGGAACGGATCACGCGGATGCCTTGGAGCGTGTACTTGAACGCCCCGGCCTTGTTCGAAGCTTCAGCCACCGCGCCGAAGTAGTCCATCGGCATGATGACGTCGTAGAGCGTGTTCAGCTCCGAGTACGGGAAGTCCGGCCAGTAGTTCCGCTCCTGCGCCAGACGCATCGGGTTCGGCGTGATCGCCCCCAAGGGGTAGGCCGGGCCGACTTCGGCGCGGATCTTGCGCGACAGCTTCAGCAGCGCGTCGGTTCGCTGCCCCGGGTCGCGGACCAGCATGGCCTCGATATCCAGAGCGAATCCGTCGAACCCTTCCCCCGCCGACGTCTGAAACCGGATCGCCTCGATCGATCTCTGCAGATCCTGATCCAGGTTCTCGAGTCCAGGCAGGTACCAAGCAACCACGTCCATTCCCGCCGCATGAGCGGCATCGATCATCCGGGCGGTCTGTTCCGGGAACACCACGCCGGCCTCACGCGAGTAGTTCGACGACTCGACATAAATGGTCTTCACACTGCGCGATGCCATCTTCGCAACCGCGGCCTCCGGGTTGGCCCAAACCCCCTCCTCGAAAAGGTCCACCCAAGTCCCGAGCCCCGTGTAGGCACCCGGCCCCGGCTCCGGAACGAACGGAGGAGGCTTGTCCCCTCCCCCGGTGACCAGTAGAAACGCGCCGAACCCGAGCAAGGCAGCGACCAGCACAACGAACACCACCGCCAGGATCGCCGGTTTGTCGGTCGATGAGCCGTGTCGCGAGGATCGGTCGGCCCGGAGCGGGGCTGGGGATGGACCGGCCTCGTCGCTCACTCCAGATAGTCGCGAAGCTTCTGCGACCGCGAAGGGTGGCGCAACTTCGAAAGCGTCTTCGATTCGATCTGCCGGATGCGCTCGCGTGTGACACCGAATTCGCGCCCGACCTCTTCGAGGGTTCGCGGATGTCCATCGAGCAGACCGAAACGCAGCTGGATGACCTTCTTCTCGCGCTCGTGCAAGGTGTGCAGAACGCCCTCGAGCTGCTCCTGCAGAAGTATGAACGACGCGGCATCGACCGGGACCACGGCGTCGGAGTCTTCGATGAAGTCGCCGAGATGGGAATCCTCTTCCTCTCCGATCGGGGTTTCGAGCGAGACGGGTTCCTGGGAGACCTTCTGGATCTCGCGCACCTTCTCGGGAGGGATACCCATCTGCTTGCCGATCTCGTTGGGCGTCGGCTCGCGACCGAGGTCCTGCAGGAGCGCGCGCTGCACGCGCACGAGCTTGTTGATCGTCTCGACCATGTGAACCGGGATACGGATCGTGCGCGCCTGGTCGGCTATCGCGCGGGTGATGGCTTGGCGGATCCACCAGGTGGCGTAGGTCGAGAACTTGTAACCCTTCGAGTAGTCGAACTTCTCGACGGCGCGGATCAGGCCGAGGTTCCCTTCCTGGATGAGGTCGAGGAACAGCATCCCCCTGCCGACGTAGCGTTTGGCGATGGACACGACCAAGCGAAGGTTGGCTTCGATCAGCTTCTTCTTGGCAAGCTGGCCGTCGCGCTCGACGTTGCGGAGGAATTCGACAAGCGCGTCTCTGCTCTTGGCCTTGTAGCTCTTGGTGATCTTCGAGCGGCCGATGCCTTCGATCTTGCCGAACTTCTCGATCTGGTGCTCCCGGATGGCGATGACATGTTCGACGATCTTCTTGAGGACCTTGTTGTCGACCTTGTCCTCGGCGTCTATCTCGCGGATGAGGCCGGTGGCCAGCTCGCCGACCTCGATGCGGCGCGCGAGGTCCACTTCCTGAGGCGCGGTGAGGAGAGCTACCTTGCCGATCTCCTTGAGGTACATCCGCACGGGATCGTTCGTGGGAGCTTTCAGGACGTCGTCTTCCCGCACGCTCGAGGGAGCGCCCGAGACGATCAGCTCATCCCCCGGAACCTCGATGACCTCGATCCCCTCGGATCGAAGATGCTCCTCGACCTGGGTGAGGAAGTCCTCGACCTGCTCGGGAGTCAGATCCTCGACCGGGATGCCTTCGAGGACATCCTCGGACGTCACGAACCCCCGCTCACGCCCGCGTGCGGTTATCGCCTCCTTGGCTTCGTCCAAGCCCAGGTCTGGCGCCGCTTCGCTCAAAGGGTCTCCTCGCTCGGGGGTGATGGTGGTGGGCAAAGTGTACGGAAAACCACGGATAGCGACTCCTGCATGTGCCCTAGTCGGGGCGCGTGGCGGTCTGGCGCAAACGCCGCAACTCGCCGTCCAGAGAGATAAGTTCCTGGAACAGCGCGTCGTACCGGTCATCGGTCGTGGGATTCAGTTTCTGGAGTTCGCGTCTCATCTCCGCGCTCTTGCGCTGGAGCGCGAACTCCTGCAACCTCACATACACACCATGCGCGTACTCGCCAGAGGCGTCCCCGTTGAGCTCTTCCACCGCGAGATGCGAAAGCTGGGCCACGAGTTTCTCATCGACGGAAGACGCCACAAGGCCCTGGACATCGCCGCCGGCGTCCCTGAGCACCTGCAGCAGGTCGCGATTTGAAGCGGACTGGAAATGCTCGTCGGTCAGCCTGTCGGCGAAGCGCCGGTAGGTCTCGACGTCGCGCACCAGGAGCTTCATCATCTCGCGCTCGACCTGATCTTGCGGGGTGGGTCGCTTTCCCGGGGCCGTGGTTGCCGCGGCGCCCTGCCTAGAGGTCTTCCCGGATCCGCGCTGCAGCTTCAGCATCACGGAGGCATCAGACACGCCGGCCAGTTCCGCTAGAAGGTGGGCGTATTCCTGCTTGCGGACCGGGTCGGTCAGACCCTCGATGATGGGGAACGCGGCATCTACGGCCTGCGTCTTGCCCTCGATGTTCGAGACGTCGATGCGCCCAACGGTGCGGCGGAGCATATAGTCGACCAACGGTCGAGCGTCGGCGGCGAGAGCCGTGAACGCCTCTCCGCCGTTCTTGCGCGCGAAGTCCGCCGGGTCCTGGCCCTCGGGAAGGATCAGCACGACCGGCTGGATCGAGACCGCTTCGTGGAACGCGAACGCCCGCTCGGCTGCGCGCGCTCCGGCTTCGTCGGCGTCGAACGTCAGCACCGCGCGTTGGGCGAAGCGCGAGAGGGTCCGCAGATGCAGTTCGGACAGCGCGGTACCGCACGTGGCCACCGAGTTCTCCACGCCCGCGACGGCAAGCGCTATCACGTCGGTGTACCCCTCGACGACGTAGACCTCTCCCGAGCGCGTGACGGAGCCTTTCGAGACATCGAGGTTGTAGAGGAGTTCGCCCTTTCGATATACGGGCGTCTCCGCGGTGTTGATGTACTTCGCCTGCTTCGCGTCGGCCGAGGGCAGCACCCGTGCGCCGAAGCCCACAGCGCGCCCCGACAGGTCGTGTATCGGAAACGTGATGCGTCCCCGGAAGCGGTCGCGAAGACCACCCTCTCCCTGCGACACCAGGCCCGCCTCGACGAGCAGGTCCGAAGAGAAGCTCTTCGCCATGCGGCGTAGGAGGAAGTCGGCCTGCCTAGGTGCCAGTCCGATCTGGAACCGCTCGGCCGTCGCCTTGTCGAGACCGCGCTCCTCCAGGTAGCTGCGGGCCTCTTCCGCTTCCTTCGATGTCATCAGCGACTCGTGATAGAGCGCGGCGGCCTGTTCGTTCGCCTTGTGAAGAGCCTGGCGCCTGCCAGCGGCCCGGCGGTCGGCGGGGCTCTCTCCTTCGTAGCGGAGCGTCACACCGGCGTCCTTCGCGAGCCGTTCGACGGCCTCGACGAAGGTGAGATTCTCGATCTGCTGGAGGAACTTGACGGCGTCGCCTCCGGCGCCGCAGCCGAAGCAGTAGTAGACCTGCTTCGACGGCGATATCGAGAACGACGGCGTCTTCTCGGAATGGAACGGACAGAGCCCCGACAGGGAGTCGTGTCCCGTCTTCTTCAGGGTGAGGTAGCCACCCACCACTTTGGCGAGATCGGTGCGCTGGCGCACCGCCTCGATGTCGTCGTCCCTTATCCGTCCTGCCAAATGCCCCGCCGGCCTCCTACAAGAGCCAGCTCTGGGGAAGGAAGAGCTGTTCGTACACCCGAAGCGCGTACCTGTCGGTCATGCCAGCGATGTAGTCGGCGATGCGTGTGGGCAAGTCTCCGGGCGCCCTGTGGTATTCCTCCGGAACCTCTTCCGGATGGTCCAGATAGTAGGCGAACAGCGCCCTGATGAGCTCCACGGCCTTCTCCTGCTCGGAGGCGTGGTCCGGCCGCAGGTAGACGTTCTCGAACATGAAGTCCCTGAGCGTGTCGAGGGCCTCGAAGACCCGCGGCGACATCCGTATCTCGTGCTCGCGGGCGCTGGTGTCCACCAGGTCCGTCACGAGGGTGTTGATGCGCCTTCCATGGGAATCGCCGAGGACACCGGTGACCAGGCTGGGAAGATCGTCGGCGGACAGGACCCCCGCTCGCATCGCGTCGTCGATGTCGTGGTTGACGTACGCGATGCGGTCGGCGAAACGGGCGACCTGAGCCTCGGGGGTCGAAGGAGAAGGCATGGTCCAGGTGTGGTTCAAGATGCCGTCCCTGACTTCCTGGGTGAGGTTCAGACCGCGGCCGTCGTTCTCGAGGTGGTCCACGATGCGGAGGCTCTGCTCGTTGTGGCGGAATCGGCGCTTGAGGAAGGGCGTCAGCGCCTCTTCACCCAGATGGCCGAACGGCGTATGGCCGAGATCGTGCCCCATGCCGATGGCCTCGGCCAGGTCCTCGTTCAGACGCAACGCCCTGGCCGCCGTCCTGGCGATCTGGGTCACCTCGAGCGTGTGGGTCAGACGGACGCGATAGTGATCACCCTCGGGCGCGAGGAACACTTGTGTCTTGTGTTTGAGTCGGCGGAAGGCCTTCGAGTGAACGATGCGGTCTCGGTCACGCTGGAAGGCAGTACGCAGATAGTCGGGCTCCTCCTCGCGTTGGCGGCCCTTGGTCCGGGAGACGAGGGTCGCCGAGTCGGAGAGCGTTTCCTCCTCTATCCTCTCGGTCGTTTCTCTTGGCGTGGTCACTTTCGGCCACCCTAGCAGGAGGCCCCGACAACCTCCCCACGCGCGTGGAACGCCCTAGCGGCCGGTAACCCTGTAGTAGAGGTACGCCAGGACCTCGCGAACGTAGCCGTCCAAACGTGTGCTCTGCGAAACGGCCGCGGAATGCCACGTCGCGGAGACGTATGGGGTGATGCCGAGGTCCGACGCCATCTTCTTGATGCGCAGGTTGTGCCAGGGGTCGGATACCAGGAATGCGGAATGCATGTCCTTGGAATCCATGAGGGTTGCGGTGGCTCGGAGGCTCTCCAGGGTGTCGTTGCCGACCGGGATGGCCGTCACCGCCGACGAGGGTATCCCATGGTCGATGAGGTACTGGCGGCCGGACTCCGCCTCCGTTGTTTCGTCTCCCGGTTGGCCGCCGCCGATAACCAGAACCACCGGGGCGAGCCCCTGGTCGTACAGAACCTTCGCTCCGTCGAGGCGGCCGGAGAACACCGGCGAAGGGACCCCTTGGTACTGCGCAGCGCCGAGAACGACGATCGCGTCGGCCGACTGAACCCGCGAGGCATCGTCGGTATGCGCCGCGTTCCACACGGCCACCCCCGTCACGAGCAGCGCCGAGACAGGCACCATCAGGACCAGGACAAGCGCGATCAGAAGGCCACGGCGTCGGGTGATTGCCACGGGCTCAATCTAGCAGCGTGCCATCAGTCGCCTGGCTGAATCACCCCGGCCCTCGACATCGCAACGATGAAACCATGTTTCCCGATGTCGTTGCCTATGACCGCGTGCGTACCGCAGGGACCTCCTTCGTCCCAGGTGATGACCCACACGGAGCCCGCGCCGTAGAGCTGCCCCTCCGCGCCGTCCAGAACGGCGACCTGCCCCCGCGAGGTCGCGCCCTCTGCGAAGTCTCCGGGAACGCCCGAGGTGAGCAAGAGCTTGCGACCCGCGCCATCCCGGAGCCGCACGCTCTGGCCTATCCGATCCGCTTGAGGAACCGTTCGCGTATCGGTCACTTCGAAACCCGGCACCTTCATGTCGACGCGGCATATCACGGGTTGCGCCACGGCGGTGGCGGACGCGACCTGACCACCGGTCGAGCGCAGCTCGGTTGAACTCGAACATCCCGTGAAGAGGAGGGTCGCCGCCGCGCCAGCGGCGGCGACCCAGCGACTCCCCTTCACTGCTGAACCGGCCTCGAAGCCGGCACCGGCGCCGTGAGGGGGCCGCTTCCGTCCGGCGCGGCCTCCTGACCGAGCCCCGCGTACGTGCCGCCCAGACTCACGACCCGTGGTGTGATGATCGGATTAGCGACCCCCGCCTGCATCGCTATCTGCGCGAACTGGTCCGCGCCCTCCTGAGTACGGAACGCCGAGACCAGCGCCCAGGGTCCCCTCTGCGGAACCGCCGACTGCAGGCCGCCGAAGTTGTTGATCTGGTCCACGTAGAACCCCTGCATCTCCCCGAAGTGAAGCTGCGCGCTGGCCAGCTCAGCCTCACTCTGCGTCGCGTACACGCCCCCCACCACGACGATCAAACGCTCCCCCAACCCGAGGTCGGGACGCAGTGACGGCACGGCCGGGTCGTGGAGCGCCGGAGGGCCGCTCTGCGGAGCCGGCGCCGTAGCCGCGACGAGTGACTGGATGCCGACCAGGGCAACAGCACCCAGGGCGACCGAAACGATACCGATAGTGACCTTCTTCAACCTTCTCCCCCCTCAGTAGTTGATGGCGTACTGGAAGTGCATCGAGTCACAGAATGTTCGACCCCAATGCCAGTTATGGTTCTTCCAGATGTCCGCCGTCATGTAGTTGACGTTGCTGCCGCAGTTGCCCGATGGCTCGTAGGCCGACGACACATCGACGGCGATCCCCCAAGCGTGCGTGCTCCACGACGTGGAGCCCGCTATCGTCCGGCAGGCGTATCCGTAGATGCCACTCTTCAGATACTGACTCAAGCGATTCACGATGATCTGCCCATAGACATCGTTGTCAAGGTTCGTGGAACGCCCGCCCTGATCGCTGAGCATGTTCGTTCCCATCCCCCCCAGCTTGCGGTGGAAGTACAGGTCGTACGTCACGCCGTTGTCCGCCGCGGTCCACTTCCTGTGCACATAGCTGGCCGCCGCGCTGCACGGCTGACCGAACGTCGCCACGATCTCTGAGTACCCCGAAGGCCGCGGAGGGTAGTTGGTGCGAAGGTCTCGCCAACCCAGAGTCGCGGCCTGCGCTGAAACGATGAAGGGCAGGGCCACCCCTATGGCTGCCACGACTGCCACGGCTCCCATGACTCCGATGGCTCCTATGGCGCGCGGCATCCGCCACCGCCTCTTGAGAAGAAACAACTTGGTCCACCTCCTGGAACTCGCGGGGGAGGTGGGGGACGAACGAGAGAAGCCTAGCCCAGACTCCTCCGGCTGAGAATCACCTGGATGGGGGAAACACCCCCGGCAGCGGGTGATTAGGTAGGCTGCCTTCCGTGCCGAACGTCGCCCGTCTTTCGATAACGCCGGTCAAGGGGACGGCCTTGCAGCATCCCGCCGAGGTTCACCTCGACTCGTTCGGCGTCGCCGAGAACCGTCGGTTCTTCCTGATCGACTCCGACGGACGGCTCTTCACCTCAGCCAACGCCCCGGAGCTGATGCAGGTTCACGCCGACTACCGGCCCGACGACGAGTACCTGTCCATGACCTTCCCTGACGGAAGCGTCGCCGAGGGAAGCGCCATATCCGTCGGCGACACCGTTGAGGTGGACTTCTGGGGCAGACCGACGCCCGGGCTCGTCCTCAGCGGCACCTGGACGCTCGCCCTTTCAGGCTTCGTTGGCCGATCCGTGCGACTCGTTCGCGCCGAGCACTTCGGCGGCGGCTCCGACGAGAGCCCCCTCACCTTGATGTCCACCGCCTCCGTTGAGGAGCTGTCCCGGCGCGCGGGCCTGGATGACGCGGACGGCCGCCGGTTCCGCATGCTCATCGAACTCGGAGGCTGCGAGCCGCACGAAGAGGACAGCTGGGAAGGGAAACTCCTCCGCGTCGGCGAGTCGTTGGTCAGGGTCGGGACGCCGGTGCCTCGCTGCCTGGTCGTGAACAAGGACCCCGACACGGGAGACCGCGGCCTCAACGCGCTCAGGGTCATCGCGCAGTACCGCGATCGCAGAGAGGGTGCACTGGTGTTCGGCGTCTACGGCGAGGTCGAGGAACCCGGCCTGGTTCGCGTGGGAGACACGGCCGAACTGGCCTAGCTCCTGCTTCAGTGGGCCATGGCGGCCGCGAATCCCGCGACGGCTGCGGCGAGATCGAGCGCCACGTGAAGCCAGCCCGGCGGATGGTCCGCCCCCCCGATGCACCCGCACGACGCCCCCGCGCGGATCGCTCCGAACAGGAAGACCGTGAACGATAGGTAGAGGAAGCCGAGCGCGCCGGCGGTGATCGGCGACAGGTGCACCGTGACCGCCACTCCCACCACCAGCTCCACCGCGGCCAGGCCCCACACCCACGGTCTGCGCGACGGGAGTCCGACGAGGTTCAACGCCAGCGCGGTCGGAACGGGGTCGCGCAACTTAGCGAGACCGGTCACGATCAGGGCGACCGCCGCCACGTAGACCGCGGCCACTACGACCGGCGAGTCGCCCACCTAGGCTAGCGACTCCACGAAGGTCCTCAGGTCTTCGAGGTGCGCAGACGTATGATCGAAGGGACCCGATGGGCCTCCGAGGACGCTTCCCAGTTCATCGCCCCAGGTGTCGTCGGCGATCGAGCGACCCCACTCCTCGTTTGAGATCCCGGAGAGCGCGGATATGAGTTCGGCGTGAACCGAAGCTGCCTGCGTTCTTATGTCGGACGCGGACAGCGACGCCTTCGCCTCGTAGTCGGTGGCGTTCAGGCCATCCACTCCGTCCACTCCGTAGTCTTCGGCGTAGGCCTCGTGGAGGGTGTAGGTCTCCCCCGCCCTCCACTGCGCGAGAGAGCGCAGGGCGTTCTCCTTCCAGAAGGTGAGATGCCCGAGAAGGTCCTTGGCCGACCAGTCTCCGTCGCCGATCGTCGCCGGCCGGACGAAGTCGTCGTCCGAAAGACGCTCGATGAGCGACAGAACGGCTTCGCGACCCTCCTCGAGGATCCGGATCGCTTCGTCGCGAGTGGGCGTGTCGTGTGTCATCTGCTTGCCACCTCCGCTTCACCGACCGCGGCCTGGCCGGCGGCGAGCCGCGCGGTCTCGACCCTGAAGGGCGAACAGCTGACGTAGTCCAATCCGAGCTGGTGGCAGAACACCACCGAGGCAGGATCGCCGCCGTGCTCGCCGCAGATACCGAGGTGCAACGAGGGGTTGGCCGCCTTGCCGTCCTCCACCGCGATCCGCATCAACCGGCCCGTGCCCGGGATGTCGATCGTGACGAACGGATTCGCCGGAACCAGCTTGCGCTCCTCGTACATCCCCACGAACTTGCCGATGTCGTCACGCGAGAATCCGAACGCGGTCTGCGTGAGGTCGTTGGTTCCGAAAGAGAAGAACTCGGCGACCTCGGCGATCTCACCGGCGGTGACAGCGGCGCGCGGCAGCTCGATCATCGTTCCCCACTCGAAGTGCTCGAGCGTGACCCCGCGCCTCGCGAGGACTTCCTGTGCCACCGGCTCAAGCTCAGCTCGCATCTGCTCCAGTTCGGGCTTGGTGGCAACCAGCGGGATCATGATCTCGACCATGGGGTCGTCGCCCTGCTCCTTCACGTCGCAGGCGGCCTCGACGATCGCGCGGACCTGCATCGCGTACAGACCGGGCTTGACGATACCCAGACGGACACCGCGCAGACCGAGCATGGGGTTCATCTCGTGCAGCTCGTTCACCTTGCGCAGGACCCGCTCCTTGTCGGAGACGTCCTCGCCGCGCTCCTTGGCGACCGCGACCTCCACGGCCAGTTCCACCTGGTCGGGGAGGAACTCGTGCAACGGCGGATCGAGAAGGCGCACCGTCACCGGTAGCCCGCTCATCGCGGTGAAGATCCCGACGAAGTCGCCGCGCTGAAGCGGCGTCAGAACGTCGTAGGCCTTCTGTTCCTCTTCGGGCGTCTCGGCGAAGATCATCTGCTGAACGGCCTCCACGCGCTCCTGGCCCAGGAACATGTGCTCCGTCCGGCACAGGCCGATCCCCTCGGCGCCACGATCGCGGGCGTTGGTGGACTGGTCGGGCGTGTCCGCGTTCGCGCGAACGCGAAGGCGGCGAACCTCGTCCGTGTGCTCCATCAGCCGCGCATATGCCTTCCATATCTTGGCTTCGCGGGCGGCCGTGTCTCCCCCGCGAGCCTTCTCGAGGACGGACTCCTCCAGAGGAAGCTCTCCGACGTAGACATTGCCGGTGAACCCGTCGATGGTGACGACGTCGCCCTCGGCCACGGTCGTTGCACCCGCGCTGAACCTCTTCGCCGCGAAGTCGAGCTTGATGGCGTCGGCGCCACAGACGGCGGGGATACCCTCGCCTCGCGCCACGACCGCCGCGTGCGAGTTCGTTCCGCCGGCGCTGGTGAGGATCCCTTGCGCGGCGATCATGCCGTGATAGTCATCCGGGGTCGTCTCGCGGCGCACCAGGATCACGTGCTCTCCGCGCGACGCCCATTCCTGCGCTTCGTCGGCGCTGAAGACGACCTTGCCGCTGGCGGCGCCGGGTGAGGCGTTCAAGCCTCGTGCGATCGCGGTGGCGGAGGTCCCGGTGGAGATGATGCGCTTGAACAGCTCCTCGAGCCGGTTCGCATCTACGCGCAGCAACGCATCGTCGGCGGAGATCAGACCTTCCTCGAGCATGTCGTAGGCCATCACCCATTCTCCGAAGGCCGTGCGCTTGCCTATGCGCGTCTGCAGTATCCAGAGCTTGCCCTTCTCTATCGTGAACTCGATGTCGCACATGTCCCGGTAGTGGCCCTCGAGGATGTTCATGACGTCGCGCAAACCCGTGTAGGACTGCGGGTCGAGCTTCTCGAGATCGGCCAGCGGCAGCGTGAGCCGGATCCCGGCGACGACGTCCTCGCCCTGCGCGTTCTGCAAGTAGTCACCGTAGGGCACCTTCTCGCCCGTTGCCGGGTCGCGCGTGAACGCCACACCGGTGCCGCAATCGTCGCCGCGGTTGCCGAACACCATCGCCACGATGTTCACCGCCGTACCGAGGGAGTCGGAGATCTTGTTCTTCCTTCGGTAGTCCACCGCGCGCTTGCCGTTCCACGAAGCGAACACCGCCTCGATCGACAGTCGCATCTGCTCGCGCGGGTCGGCGGGGAACTCGCTGCCGGTCTGTTCCTTATAGATGTCGAGATAGGTCGCGTGCAGGGCCTTCAGGTCGTCGGCCGTGAGGTCCGTGTCCTGAGCGTTCTCGCCCTTGGCCTCCTTCGCCGCGTCGAGCGCGTCCTCGAACAGGTTCGCCGGGATGTCCATCACGATCTTGCCGAACATCTGGACGAAGCGCCGATAGGCGTCCCATGCGAAGCGCTCGTCGCCTCCCGTCTGCTTGGCGAGTCCCTTGACCGACTCGTCGTTCAGGCCGAGGTTCAAGACCGTGTCCATCATGCCGGGCATGGAGAACTTCGCGCCGCTTCGCACGCTCACGAGCAGAGGGTCCTCGGAGTCGCCGAGCCTCTTGCCCATGTCGGCTTCGAGCTTCTGGAGGTGCTCTTCGACCTCCTCGGTGAGCCCGGCTGGGTAGCCGCCGGAAGCCAGATAGGACAGGCAGGCCTCGGTCGTGATGGTGAATCCGGGGGGCACCGGCAGGCCCATGTTGGTCATCTCGGCTAGGTTGGCGCCCTTGCCGCCCAACAGGTCCTTCATGTCGCGGTTGCCTTCGGAGAAGTCGTAGACGTGCTTGGTCATGGAAGAGCCTCTTTCAGCAGTGTCGTGGGTAATAGCGTCAAGTGTAGTGAACTGGGGCCGGAACCCAACCGTCGGGTCAGGAGACCGCCAGCATCTGCTCGAGCGTTTGTGCATCCGACCCGAACACGACCTGAACCTGGTCGCCGACGTGCACTATCTCGGCGTTCTCGGAGCCTTTGCCCAGCCAGCGCTTCATCGCATCCCCGAACTGCTCGGAGTCGTTCTGCGTGTCCCAGGCGGTGCTCAAGACCGCCGACGTGTGCTTGCCGTCGGTCCAGGCGCGGAACAGGCCTCCGTTCCAGCCGGCCGCCGCCACCTGCGCTTCGGACGCGTCGAGCCTGAGCCCCATGTAGGCGGAGAGCCATTCCTCCCCCACCTGTCCGACCGCAAGATCTCTCCAGCCCGAGCCGAGCGCAGAGCCGAGGTCGGGGATATCCATCGGCTGCGGCACATCCGACGGGTACTTGGCGGGATGGATGATCTGCTCCGTGGTCACCGGAGGGTGCTTCAACGCCGCGTTCACGGCCTTGTCTCCCCCCTGACTCTGCTCGTATTGGATGAACTTCATGCCGGCCATGTAGGGCCACTCCTGCAACTGAACGACGAAGGGCGGAACGGAATCCGGGATGTCCGCGTTGCTCGCTACGGTCAGTCCCTGCTTCACCAGAGCCGCCTGGTCCAG
>Ga0315278_10001474_pt1 | contig 20624 bp, 14 predicted proteins | sample YL17G06_0_MG_FD_203880 | JGI IMG/M metagenome (GOLD analysis project Ga0315278, IMG submission 203880) | Sediment microbial communities from Yellowstone Lake, YNP, Wyoming, USA - YL17G06_0 | ecosystem: Environmental > Aquatic > Freshwater > Lake > Sediment | place: USA: Wyoming | collected... | reverse complement strand
TGTGTTTCAGGCGGCGGACACGACAGCGGCTGGCTCGACAGCGCCACCTATACCGACACAGGCCTCCAGTCCAATACCGAATACTCTTATCAGGTCAAGGCACGCGATAAATCAGCTAAGGCAAATGAGACCGCCTCCTCCGACATCGCATCTGCCCTGACTACTTCGCCGGGTAATACTAAAAACATATTGCTCACAGGCTACTGGCCGCCGAGCAACGAAATGCTGCGTAAATTCAGCAATAATCCTTCTCAGAACCCCGCCGGCTGGCAGGGACAAAACTGGGAAGGCCGCGGCTACAACGTCTACGCTTACTTTCCCGAATTCCCCGGCGGAACATCCAGCAACCCGAAAGGCAACGGCGACTTCGAAATCGATTATCAGGATGTCTCCAGCGACTTCTGGCGCATCACCGGCGAAATTCATCCAATCGCAATCCTTAGTTTCGGACAAGGCGCAGGTCCATGGGAAATCGAATACAACGCCAGAAACCTCTCGAGTTGGTCAAACGATTATTTGAGCCCGACACAGCCGACACCAGTGCCGCCGGACAGCAGCGTAGCTACCGGCTATGTCCGTAATTCCACTCTGCCCGTTCAGGCCATCGCAGACGCCATAAATGCTTCCGGCCTCGGCATCAATGCCTGGGTCGACTGGAGCGGCAATCCCGGTGCGTTCCTCTGCGAGTATATGGCCTATCACGATATGTGGTATCAAAGCCTCCACAGTAGCCCCGATGACCAGTATCAATGCATCGCAGCAGGCTTCACTCACGTTGCGGGTGATTTAGCTGTCGCCGACCTGACGACCGCCGTCGAAATTGCCCTGCGAACCACAACAGACTACCTCGATTCCCAGCTTCTGCCGCATTACTCCCTCACCGTTGATGTCGTCGGCAACGGCTCCGTCCAGGCAAATCCTGACCAGGAAGCCTATGACCCCAATACAGCCATTACACTGACAGCGACGCCGAACGGCGGCGCAACGTTTACAGGCTGGACTGGGGACATCGATACCATTGAAAACCCCATTACTATAATAATGGATACCGACAAATACCTTACCGCCAACTTCATCGGCGGCTCGAATCCTGTGGGCATCCTCGGCTCTTGGACAAGCGGCACATCTCACACGACAGAAATCGGCGCAAACCGCCTGCTTATATTCACCGCGCACGCTGAGGACGACACTACCGCTATGAATCTATCATCTGTAACTTATGGCGGCCAGCCGATGACAAAAGTTATCGAACGCAATACCACCACGACGGGCTATCGCTCCTATGTCGTGGCATATATACTCGGCGAAGACGGTATCAGCAAGGCAACCAGTGGCAGCTTCGCCGTAACTTGGGCGCACACGCCTTACCGTGTGCCGTCATACTCCAGTGCCCTCCTGGCCAATGTCGACCAGACAGCGCCCATCGGCGCAAGCGCGGGCAATACCGGCACAGCCGCTACATTGACAACCACCACTCTTGCTGCGGCAAATGGCGATATGGTTATTCTCGCCGGCACCAACGGCAATACCGGCGCTTACACGGTCAACAATAGCTTTACCAAGGCCATTGAGCTGACGGTCGATTCCGGCGACGGCGTTTGCGGCTACAAACCCGCAACAAACGCCGCCGAGATACCGAGCATCACACACTCTTATGCTAATAGACAGGTGCTTGTCGGCTTTGTTGTGCAGGCTCAATAGAAACACATTTGATTTTGGGTGATTTTAAAGGCGTGGCAGAAATAAACCTGCCACGTCTTTTTTTATAGTGCTGCGAGCCAGCCGCCATCGATGTAAAAAATTTGGCCGGTTACAAAATCACTTGCGGCAGAGGCCAGAAACACCGCTGCACCAACAAGGTCATCCGGCTGTCCCCATCTCCCCAGCGGCGTTTTGGAGACTACCCATTTGTTAAAGTTTTTGTCGGTCTTTAGTTTTGCCGTCAGGTCTGTAGCGATATAGCCCGGACCGATGGCATTTACGTTGATTTTATATTTTGCCCATTCGACTGCCAGAGATTTTGTCAGCATAAGCAAGCCGCCCTTGCTGGCTGCGTAGGCCGTTGTTGTGGGCCTGGCGCCGTGACACATCAGCGAGCCGATATTGATGATTTTTCCGCCTTTGCGGATTTTCTTGCGATGTCGGCAGAACGCCCGGCACATAAGAAATACCGCCTTCAGATTTATTTTCATAACGTCGTCCCACATTTTCTCGTCGAGGTCTTCAGCGTTTGCCCTGCCAGTAGTGCCTGCGCAGTTGACGAGAATGTCGATATTGCCGCTTTTGCGGATGACGTTGTCGAAGAGTTTGTCAATGTTGTCAGTATCCTCAAGGTCGAAAGGAAATGTCCACACCTTTACGTCGGCTTTTTGGATTTGTTTTTTTGCAGTTCTAAGTCGTTCTTTGTTACGGCCTACAACTGCAATATCGGCACCATAGCGGGCCAAACCTTTTGCAATGGCAAGGCCGATGCCTTTGCTGCCGCCGGTAACTAATGCCGTCTTGCCGGACAACTGAAATAATTTATCATTCATACATTTATAATAAAACAGCAGCGTCTTTATTGCAAGTCTGTTAAATCAGAGGCTTGTATATCAGCTTCATATCGGTATAATATCTGAAATTTAAAATCCTTCTGCAGGAGAATACATAATGGCGAAAGCAAATGCGGTAGTCGGGCAGTCCGGCGGGCCGACCGGCGTAATAAACGCTTCACTTGCCGGTGTAATTGAAGAAGTTAAAAAACACCCCCAAATCAAAAATCTCTACGGCGCAATCCACGCAGTAAAAGGGATGGTCAGGGATGAGTTTATAAATCTAAAAAAATTATCGCCCGCTTTACTAAAAGACCTCGTCGCTTCCCCGTCGTCGGCGCTTGGCTCCAGCAGGGACAAGCCCGACGAAGAATACTGTGCAAAAATCATCGAGGTCTTCAAAAAGCGAAATATCAGATACTTCTTCTATATCGGCGGCAATGACTCGGCCAATACCGCATACATCATAAACACAATGGCGGCCAAAAGCGGTTATGAACTGCGGGCATTCCACATACCCAAAACAATAGATAATGACCTTTTGGTTACCGACCATTGTCCGGGATACGGAACGGCTGCAAAATTCGTCGTTTCCGCGCTGATAGGCAATGATTTGGACAACCGCGCACTGCCGGGTATAAAAGTCAACGTTATTATGGGCAGGCACGCAGGCTTTCTCACCGCTGCCGCCGCTCTGGGCAGAAGAAAAGACGACGATGGACCACACTTGATATACATTCCCGAAAGAACCGTTACGATGGACAAATTCCTGAACGATGTCGAAAATGTTTACAGAAAGCTCGGACGCTGCATCATCGCAGCCAGCGAAGGAATCTGCGACAGTGACGGCGTTACCTGGACGGAAAAAATCATTCAGCAGCAGGAAAGGGACTCACACGGAAATATTCAGCTTTCCGGCACCGGCGCATTGGCGGATTTTCTGGCGGCACAGATAAAAGGCAGGCTCAGCATAGAGAGGGTCAGGGCTGATACGTTCGGCTATCTGCAGCGGGCTTTTGCCGGTCTTCAGTCTTCTGTGGATGTTAAGGAAGCACGTATGTGCGGCAGAATGGCTGTCAAATTCGCAATAAAAGAAAACAGCGGTTCGACCGAACTTTCCACAGGCGGCTCAGTCGCTATTGAAAGAATCGGCTCAGGCAGGAAATATGCGGTCAGATACTTTCGCACCGAGCTTGGTAACGTTGCGGGAAAGACAAAATCTATGCCTGACGAGTTTATCAATGCCAATGGCAATGGCGTAACGAAGGCTTTTGTTGACTATGCGATGCCTTTGATTGGCGGTCCACCAAAAGCTGTTTATCTCGGCAATTACCCAAGAGTATAAGAAAGTTTTTATCAGGGGACAATGCCTGCTCCGCTTTATCAGAACCGGCTTTTCTTCTTTAATGAGTTTTTTTAACGTTCATAGTATATTTTTTACCTTTCTCGGCTACCCGATGAGCTACATCGAGTTCTCCGCCACTCTTTTAATAGTTATCTATGTCCTGCTTATCACCCGAAGAATCCTCTGGGCCTGGCCGATAGGGATAATTTCATTTATACTTTTCGCCGTTCTGTTTTATCAGGTCCGCCTTTATTCCGATTTTTTCGAGCAGTTCTATTACATCGGCAACGGGTTTTACGGCTGGTGGCTCTGGCTCGCATCACGCAAGGACAGCGAAAATAAAGAGATGGAAATTTCCTACAGTTCCGCCAAAATAAAGATTATTACCGCTTCAATAATAGCAGCAGGCTTCGCCGTTTTAGGTTTTATGATGAGCAGGATTCACATATATCTGCCCTCGCTGTTTCCTAATCCGGCTGCCTTTCCATATATTGATGCCTTTGCCACCGTGATGGGTTTTGCCGCCGCCGCTCTGATGGCCCACAGAAAAATCGAAAGCTGGCTGCTCTGGATTTGCGTTGATGTTATTTGTATTGGCTTATATTTCGCCCGCAGCGTAAAATTCGTTGCTGTCCTTTATATATTCTTCCTCGCCCTTGCAATTAACGGCTTGATTACTTGGACAATGGAATTCCGAAAAAGGGGGCGGGGGCCGATTTCGTTATGTTAAGCAAACAGTGCTTCGACGAAGTCATCGGGGTTAAATTCTGCTATATCTTCCGGTTTTTCGCCTAAGCCAACAAATTTGACGGGGATGTTGAGCTGGTCTTTAATAGCGATAACAATGCCACCACGTGCCGTGCCGTCTAATTTGGCCAAAAATATTCCTGTAACGTTAGTTGCTTCTGTAAAAAGCTTTGCCTGCGATATTGCGTTCTGGCCGGTAGTCGCATCGAGAACCAGCAATACTTCGTTGGGTGCACCGGCAATCTTTCGGGCTGCAACATCGCGGATTTTTGTAAGTTGTTTCATCAGGTCTTTTTGTGTATGCAGCCTGCCCGCTGTATCGAGAATCAAAAAATCAGCATTTCTTGCCACAGCCGCTTCGCAGGCGTCATAAGCGACCGCAGCGGGGTCGGCACCCTGTTTATGTTTTACAATCTCCACGCCTATGCGTTCCGCCCAGATACTTAGTTGCTCGACGGCAGCAGCGCGAAATGTGTCGCAGGCTGCGACAATGACCTTTTTGCCGTTTCGGCTCAGTATAAACCCGAGTTTTGCGATGCTTGTTGTTTTGCCTGAACCATTAACGCCGGCGACTAAAATAACCGTCGGCCCGCTGTCTGCGAGATGCAGTTGTCTGTCGTGGGCCGGCCAATAACTTTTCATATGCTCCTTAAGGAACGGAATAATCTGGTCAGTCGTTGCAACTTTTTTATCACGGTAGGCCTGCCGCAAATCCGATATGAGCCTATCCGTTGTTTCCACGCCAATATCATCGCTTATCAACGTCTCTTCCAGCTTATTGAGGAGGGTTTCATCAATATTTCTGCTGAGGGTCAATATTGATGATAATGAAGACGTAATTTTGGCACGCGTTTTGCTTAGGTGCGATTTCAGATATTCTGCTGTTTTTGTAAAAATTCCCATATTATTTTCCGGTTAAAGAAATCATAGTAAGTTTCGCAGATATTTGAAAAAATTCAAGTAGATTCATTGCTGTACGGCTAAATCAAAATTTTTCAGTTTTTTTGAAAGGGTGTCGATATTTTTTTTGACAGGCAACGCATTTGCGGTTAGATTTTCACTACCACTTTTGCCAGGGACGGCTTCCAAACTGCAGAGGGTGATTTGTTTTGATTTTAATATCCCGGAGAGGGATGTTTTTATCGAGTGGTTGCTGTTTGCACATAGTACAACAGGTTAATAAAGAGATATAAAGGAGTGTAGTGTGGCGGCTAAGGAAGTTGAGGTCATTTTCACCGATATACTCGAACGTGCAAAGGCGCTCGACCCTGTCAATACCCGCAAGTGGTTCGATGAGCTGACTGTTTTACGCCTGGACGGCGGTTCGCTTGTAATCGGCTGCCCTGATGAGGCGACCGTCCAGTTTCTGAGAGATAATTGCAAAACTAATTTTACCCGCGCCGCCCAGCAGATAACGGGCCATCTTATTTCGGTTGGTTTCAGCGTTGACGGTCGTGAAAAATCACCGCGAGGTCAGCGGCGGGGCGATTTTGAGCTTAAACTCCATCCCGATTACACCTTCGATAATTTCGTAGTTGGGCCAAGCAATCGTCTCGCCAATGCAAGCTGTATCGCCGTCAGCCAGTCGCTGGGTAAAACCTATAATCCGCTTTTCGTCTATGGCAACTCGGGTCTGGGCAAAACGCACCTGCTGCACGCAGTATGCAGCGAGGCCAACCGAAAACTTGGAAAAGCGGTAATTCGCTTCCTAAGCTGCGAAGATTTCGTCAATAGATTCATCAAAGCTATCGAAGAAGGAAATCTTGCGGGTTTCCAGAAGCAATTCCGCAGCGCCGACATACTTGTAATCGACGACGTGCAGTTCCTCAGCGAACGTGAGCAGAGTCAGGAAGAATTTTTCCACACGTTTAATACGCTCTATAATAACGGCAAACAAATCATTCTCAGCGCCGACAATTCGCCTGCTGATATACCCTCCCTTGAGGAACGGCTTATCAGCAGATTCAACTGGGGACTGGTCGTAAGAATTGACCCGCCAAGCCACGATACGAGGGTCGCCATCGTCAAGAAAAAGGCTCACCTTCGCGGCCTGAACATATCCGATGAGATAGCCGAATACATTGCACGCAAGGTTCATGCAAACATCAGAGAGCTTGAAGGGGCATTAACAACCATTTATGCCGTCGCCAGCACCAGTGGAAAGGAAATCACGCTTGAACTGGCCAAAACAGCTCTGGAAAAACAAGTTGAATCGGCAGCAAGACATATAAACATCACCAACATTATCGAGGTGGTAACAGATCATTTCGGCGTCCGCCTTGCCGATTTGCAAAGTAAAAAACGCAGCCAGAGTATTACTGAGCCAAGACAAATCTGTATGTATCTGGCGAGAAATTTAACCAGGCACAGTCTCGAAGAAATCGGCGGACATCTGGGCGGAAGAGACCATACGACAGTTATGCACGCCTGCGGCAAAATTGGGCAGCTTCAGAATTCCGACCCTAAAACACGGGCGATGTTAGAGCAGTTGACAAAACAAATTACACAAGCAGTCAAAGTCTAATTGTGAGAAAACCGCTTTCCCGTGGAAACTACCAATTTGTGGCTAATATTGTAAAGTCGGTAAAATTAACAATCCCGTCGTCGTTCAAGTCACCCACAATGTCAGGACCGTTGCCCAACCAGTTAGTTTCCATCACTTCTACATCTCTCCAGTCGATATAACCATTGCAGTCGAGATCCATTTTTACCGGCCAGGCGGCGAGTATGCCGCTGCTGACCTCAAAGTTGTCCAAATAAGCATCGCCATCACTGAGTATAACGCCTTCACAGCCGCCGCCGACAGATACGCCCACCGGAGATGTCCATTCAATCTGCAGCGGGTTCGATATCGTCTGCCAGAGGTAAGCATTGCCGCTGCCGTAATCGATATGGCTCAAATACAGGCTGTTGGAATCGGCATCGTAAGAAATATACAGTGTGCCGTCGGAGACAGTCCTGCTTTCTTTCTCGGAAACTACGTTACCATCGACAATCGTCTCATAGTAGAAGTATGAATTGCCGCCGTCCGAGCCGACCGAAATCGATGCGTAATTGTTATTGTCTCCAACCGTTATGCCAATCCAGTTATCTCTGTCGCTTACCTTGTTGTTATGGAAATCAATTTTGGCGGTAAAATCTTTACTGCCGTCGAACGTCCATCCATTGGCAGCATAATCGGAACTGTGTCTGTCTGCAGGAATTATTTCCGTTCCGGCAGCTTCGTTATAAAGAGCCGTTATCTCCGCAGCGGTCAAAGCCCTGTTGAAAATCATCACGTTGTCAATATCACCCTTGAAATCGAAACCGTTGTCGAACCTTCCAATGAACGTATTTGTTCCACCGGTCGGAGCAGTTACGCCAATGGCGGTATTGACCCACTGGCCGTTTTTGTACAAGACCATTCTACCGGAATTGACTGCGGGGTCATAAGTAACTGCCACGAAATACCACGTATCAACATCGAGAGGCACGCTGTCCTGGACGGCATACCAGCTTCCGTAATGTCCTGCAGCAAGACGGAATGATAAGGTGTACGGCGCCCATAAATGATGAGAAGAGACAGAGGAAGAAATTATGTTGTTGTAGTAATCGCCTGCATCTCTCTTGACCCACGCTATCTTGGTGTAGGCGCCTGTTCCGATGACGCTTCCTACGTCAACGTAATCGCTCGTGCCGTTAAAGCTCAGGGCGCCATCAATCTTTCCTGTGGTGTGCAGATTTTCGGTGTTCTGCTGTGCTGTTCCGTTATTGCCTTTTCCGGAACTGTCTATGACTGTTGTGTTGGTAGCGTTGTCGTTCATCCTCCAGTTGCCGACGCAGGATGGCGCCAAAGCCCCTTCGCTGACAGACATCAAACTGAGTTTATTGGCATCCTCAACAACCGTGGTGCCGGAGCTTTCATTGGAGAACCGCCACATTGCGCCTCGCCTGTTGTCGTTGAAATCATCCTTAACCAGCGGGCCTAACGATACGACCATATCAACTGAAGAGCCGATATTTACAAGGGTAGTCGCAGCCGGCGACTGACTTATTACTAATCCAGAGGCGACGGTATCACTGTATGACTGTGTTACCGTGCCGACTATTAAGCTGTCGACTGCTGTAATATCGCTGGCCGCTACTGCCTCGGTCTTTCCGACTACGTCCGGAACGGCGGGCTTACCTAACGATACGACCATATCAACTGAAGAGCCGAGAGCGACTTGTGTGCCTGCTGATGGATTTTCGCTAATTACACTACCTGCGGGTACGGTGTTACTATATGACGGAGTTATATTACCAACAACAAGGCTGGCGCCGGTTACGGCTGAATTGGCATCAGCCTGTGTGCTTCCTACTACATTGGGGACCAATACGCCTGTAGTGAAGCTCCAGACATTACCTGTGGTTGTTCCACCAGCGTTTTTCTCATCTATACGCCAGTAATATGTAGCGCCGTAATTCATTGTCCCTGTGTCGAAGGTTGTGCCGGTCTGGTTACCCTGTGGTGTGCCGGGACTTGAAGTTCCAAAATAGACATCGTGCGAGGTTGCGTTTGAACCTGCCGTCCAGCTTAAATCATTGGTTATGCCGACATTTGTTGCGCTGTTGGCCGGATTCGGAGTGGCAGCCTGGCCGGGTGCAGCAACTATGGTAGTGAAGCTCCAAACTGTGCCAGTGGTTGTACCGCCTGCACCAACTTCATCTATGCGCCAGTAATAAGTTGTATTATTGCTCATTGTCCCTGTATCGAAGGTTGTTCCTGTCTGATTGCCATGGGATGTGCCGGGACTTGAAGTTCCAAAATAGACATCGTGCGAGGTGGCGTTTGAGCCTGCCGACCAGCTTAAATCATTGGTTATGCCGACATTTGTTGCAAGGTTAGCAGGATTCGGACTGCTTGCCTGGCCGGGCGGGGACGACGCTGTTTCTGACGGAGCAAACGCCGCCAATGAATGGACGATCGCACCGCTGCTACCACTAAAAGTCCAACTCATTGTATTTGAGCCGGCCGATGTTACTGCCTTAGTAGCGCCGGCACCTGTATGACTGCCGCTGTTTTTATCCCATCTTTCAGTTGATGTGGAACTTGTAAATGAACCGCTGTTGCTGTGGCCCACTACATCTATAATCCATGCGCCGGTGTTAGGAATATTAATATTGGTAGAGATGGAAGCTGAAGTTGCTGAGTTGGCAACAATTGCTTCTGGGGTTTGTTGTTTGATGTTGTTGAGCGAGATAGCTCCGCCGGCACGATAACTAACGCTGCCGTTATAGGTGATAAGAACTGTATAGGTGCCGACAGGGGGGTTGAGCATATAATACAAATCTGTTCGCAAAGTGCTACTATAGGAAGTGCCGCTATAAACAGTTCGACTTTTGGTCGAACCAGATACAGGTGTCATATTAACACCGTTAAATTTGACGCTGCTTATTATCTGGTCAGCTGCAATACTATCCTTAGTAACTATACCAATAACCAAGACACGATTATTGCCGCTGCCGACAGTGTGTGACCAGCTTAATGAAGTGCCGGCAGCAGCACTGCTGGTATTGCTTGCAGCATCGAACACGATAGTATCGGCTGTGGTGACAGAAGCAGTGTAATCCTGAGCCGATTGATTGGCTCTTACATTGCGGTATATTCGTTGGGAAGAATTAAATGTATAGCCTGTTTTTAGCGGCGTAACTGCCCCTGACCACCCGCCGCCAACCTGTATGCTGTAAGAACCAATTGCATCTGTAACCGGATTACTTGGCAGACCGCACATTGTTACGCCCGAAAGCGGCGAGCCGCCAGCCGTCACGGTACCAGAAATGGTATATTGGACAAGTTGAGAATCAAGATGGTTAATCAGCGCACGCAAAGCAGCTTCAACGCCTGCTGTAGCGTTACTGCTTATGGACACATCAAGATGAGTAAAACCTGCTGCCACGCAGTAATACTGGTCGCAGGGGTCGCTGTGCAGGCTCTGATACCACGTATCGTGATAAGCCATATATTCGCACAGGAAATGCCCGGGGTCGACATCCCAATCAACCCAGGCGTTTATGCCTAAGCCGGAACTGTTAACAGCCTCGGCAATGGCCTCCATAGGCAAAGAGGAATGTCGCACATATCCTGAAGCCTGAGTGGTATCAGGAGGTGCCGGAGTCGGTTTTAATGGGGACAGGTAATCGTTGGTCCACGTAGACGAAGGTAGATTTCTGGCGTTGTATTCTATTTCCCAGGGGCCCGCACCTTCACCATAGCTCATAATTGCTACGGGATGAACCTGACTGGTAAGTCGCCAAAAGTCACCGGTGGGAGCAGATGGCGGTTGCCACGAGCCGACATCCTGATAATCAATCTCGAAATCGCCGTTGCCTTTGGGATTACTGCTGGTGCCGCCGGGGAATTCTGGGAAAAAGGCATAAATATTATAGCCGCGACCTTCCCAGTTTGCTCCCTGCCAACTGCCGGGGTTTTGATTCGGGTCAGTGCTGAATTTCCGGAGCATCTCATTGGTCGGCGGCCAATAACCGGTCAGCATTATATTTTGGGTATGTCCCGCAGAACAAATATTTACAGCCGATAAAATAAAAAATCCCGCGCATAAAGCTGCGCAGGACCTATAGTCCGAAAAACTACTTTTCGTCTCTCTCCTCACCACCCACCACCTAATTTCTTACAAGAATACTATCCTTGCTTATCCTCCATGATTTGTCGCCGAAACAGAAGGGCGATAATTTTGACCATTGCCTTTTCGAGATAAACCTAAATCCAAGTTAAAATAGGGAGTTAAACATCTTCGGATTCCTACCTGTCCGAGAAAAGACACTGGTATAGAGCGTAAGAGCGATAATATCGCCCTTTTTTTGCAAAAATCAAGCTTTACAAGTGAAATTACATCAGCCAACTCAAAACAACTATTATACGGTTTTTTATAAGAAAATCAACAAAAAATCTTGATTCCCTTAATTAAATCCAAGGCCTAAAACCTATATTCCGATGGCAGGACATCAGCCGGCAGGTCGCCAAGGGCAAACTGAATGCCGTCGAGATGATGCTTCAGTATTTCAGGATTCCAGAAGATATGTTTATTATCGCCAAAAGAGCAATAAAACAGCCGTCCCTTACCAAAATTGCGAATCCAACTGACGGGAACATCCTTATCGGTCGGCCTGACGCCTTTTGCTCCGAGATTGACTTTATCGGCCGTATCAAGACTCAATAAAACACGACAATTTCTACAGCAGGCAAAACATAAGCAGAAAACAGAATCAGCATTATGGCCATAAAATTTAATCTTTGAGTCATTCTTTTGCCCTTTTTTTTAACTTCAGGTTTTTACGAAATTATAAAAAGTTTAACTGAAGTAAACAATTATCATCTCAAAGAAAGGCTGCGCAAAGCAGTTTTTCGTGAAAGAATTTATTGTAAATTGTTAATGGAATTGTAAAATAAGGCCTTTTCAAATACAGTCGGGCAAAAGGAGAAATGTAATTATGGATGAATTGACACCAAAAATAACCAGAACAGATTTAGCGATGACGCTTTTTGCGGCATTACTGGGATGGATGTTTGACGGTTTTGAAATGGGGCTTTTTCCCCTCGTTGCCAGGCCTGCGTTGCGGGAGTTGATGGGTGCGCAGGCGAGCGCAAACATCGGGACGTGGATAGCTATTATTATCGCCGGTTTTCTGATGGGTGCTGCATTAGGCGGGATTATGTTCGGCTGGTTAGGCGACCGAATCGGCAGGGTGCGGGCGATGGTGTGGAGCGTGGCGACTTATGCCACTTTCTCCGGTCTGTGTGTATTTGTAACGGCACCGTGGCAGTTGGCGGCGCTGCGATTTATAGCATCTCTTGGAATGGGCGGCGAATGGTCGCTGGGCGTAGCCCTGGTGATGGAGACTTGGCCCTCGAAATATAGAACAATGCTGGCAGGACTTATCGGCGCAATCGGAAACTTCGGTTTTCTGCTCATTGCCCTTATGGGATTGGCGGTAACCACGGTCATAGCTCAACTCGGTTCTTTCCTTTCAACGATAGGCCTGCCGCAATCGTGGATAGACGCCTTGCTGGCAAATTCCGGCTGGCGTATGATGCTTTTGCTGGGCGCTTTGCCTGCCGCATTCACATTTGTCATTCGAATCTTTGTTCCTGAGTCGAAGCGCTGGCAGCATGCCGCCGCAACAAACCCCAAAAACCGCGTGCGGGACATTTTTGAGGGCGGGCTGGGCAAAGTCGCCATTATGGGTGCAGTGATAAGCTCAGTTGCGCTGCTGGGGACATGGGGGTCGGTGCAGTGGATACCTTCGTGGGCGGATAGGCTGAGCAATCAGGTGCCGACAGCCAAGTCGTGGGCGCAGATCTGGACCTCCAGTGGTGCAATTATAGGTTGTTTGCTCGGTGCGTATCTTGCTCACTGGACAAGTCGTCGCCTGGGATATTTTCTGCTCTGCCTGATGTCGTTGTTGGCCTGTTCTTATCTGTTCAGGGTGCCGATTGCGTATAACAACCAGTTTTTCTTCTGGGTGTTTATTGTCGGCGGGCTTGCTGCAAGTTTCTTCGGATGGCTGCCGCTGTATCTGCCCGAACTTTTTCCGACGCGTATTCGAGCGACAGGTCAGGGATTTGCATTCAACTGCGGGCGTGTGTTCGCCGCCGCCGGAACACTCGGTGCAGGTGGTCTGCTGAATTATTTTCACGAAGACTACGCCAAAATGTGTGCGGTTATCAGTCTTGTTTATGCCTTGGGACTGGTTCTTATCTGGTTCTGTCCAGAGACAAAGAATCGTCCACTGCCGGAATAAATATGGCAAAAGAACTAATTGGTATTATAGGCGGCACGGGACTCGGCGATGCTCTGGCTGAGCATATCTCGGAGGCTGAACTGCATAATATTGACACGCCGTTCGGCAGGCCGAGTGCGGCCATTACGGTCGGCAAAATCGGCAGCAGAGAAATAGCTTTTCTCAGCCGCCACGGCGAGGGACATAAACTTTCGCCGAGTGAAGTGCCTTTTGCAGCCAATATATTCGCCTTTAAAAAACTCGGCGTTCACACAATTATCAGCAGCGGGGCGGTCGGTTCGCTTCGCAAGGAAATTGCTCCCGGCGATTTGGTTATAGTCGACCAGTTCATCGACAAGACATTTAAGCGGACAAATACGTTTTTTGATGGTTTCGGGGCAGTGCACTGCGAAATGGCCAAACCGGTCTGCGGACGAATCAGAGAAGCACTCGTCAATGCCGCCAAAAGCATCGATGTTAAAACACATCCGAAGGGCTGTTACGTATGTATGGAAGGGCCGCAGTTCTCTACACGGGCAGAATCGCTTGTGCACAGAAGATGGGGCGGAGATTTAATTGGTATGACAGCGATGCCCGAGGCGAAACTGGCAAGAGAGGCACAAATCTGCTACGCACTTATTGCGCTGCCGAGCGATTATGATTGCTGGCGGCCGCAGCGGAAATACATAGACAAACAAACGCTGCTAAAGGAGATTATCGGTAATCTGCAAACGGCTTCGGATAATTGTTTGAAACTGATAAAAGCTGTGCTGCAAAACAACAGTCCTCTTGTCTGCGAAGACTGCTCGTGCAGAAAAAGTCTCGAATTGGCCCTCTGGACGAAACAGGAGCAAATCGACCCCGTTAACAAGGAAAAGCTAAAAATACTTTTTGAATAACCAAAAAGCCTTGACACCAAACAGGCCGGTTATATCATTAACAACGGATTTTGTCGGCGTAAAGGGGCGATTTTGAAAGGAGCAGTAAAATGGGAAAAAAATCTCAAAAACAGTTTGTCCTGACGATGGTTCTTATTCTAATTGCACTAACAGCAGGGTGCAAAGACCAGAATTTGTCGAACACAAAAAAAACAAGACTTATAGCCGTTGAAAATAACCAGCTCAGAAAGGATTTGGCACAACGTGACAAGGAAATTGAAGGGCAAAAAGAGTTGCTTGTAAAATGCGAGCAGGAGAAGAAAGACATAGAAGGGCAGGTGCAAAACACCATCAACGAGCTGTCAGCCGCCAATTTTCAGGACTTTGAAAAAATTACAAAACTGGAAGAGGAAAACAACGATTTAAAGGCGCAGATAGAAAGCCTTAAAAAGCAGGAAAGCAACAGTCCGCCTGAGCCTGCTAAGTAGAACGGCTGCATACTTTGGTTGCGGCCTCGATGCAGTCCGGCAGATTTTCGAGCGGGCAGCGTCTTTGCATTGCTGCCGCAACAAGTCCCACAAACATCGGCTGCGGCCTTAACGGTCGAGAGGTCAGACACGGATGTGCCTGTGTCCCCACAAAAAACGGATGACCGGGCAGTTCGAGTATCTGCATAATCGGCTGATTGGGGGCCTTGCCCGAAAAGACCAGCCCTGCCTTTTCCAAAACTTCTATATAGCGGGGGTCGACCTCATAACGATGCCTGAACCGCATTCTGATACTGTCGGCTTTATCAAATAATTTCCAGACCAGCGTATCGGGTTTTAGCTCAATGTTTCTGCCGCCGAGGCGCATATTTCCGCCGAGCCCTTCTATTTTCTTCTGCTCCGGCAGGATATCTATTACCGGCTCAGAGCAGTCCGGCTCAAGCTCGGTGCTGTTGGCTTTTGCCAAGCCGCATACATTGCGGGCAAATTCTATGACGGCCATCTGGAAACCGAAACACAGCCCCAGATAAGGCAGGTGCGTCTCTCTCGAATGTTTTATGCAGGCGATTTTGCCTTCGGTGCCGCGTGTCCCGAACCCGCCGGGGACAATAATCCCGTCGACGTCGCCGAGATGGTCGGACACGTTTTTCTCGGTAATGCCGGTGGTCTCAATCCATTTTATTTTCACATCACAGCCAAGTGCAATGCCTGCGTGCTCCAATGCGTGAAGTATCGAGGCGTAGCTGTCGCGCACTGAAGTGTATTTGCCGGTGATGGCGATGGTGGTTTTGTATTTTTCCGCGTTGATTTTGTCGGAGAAATCGCACCACTGCGCCCAGGCCTTGCGTTCGTGGCGCAGATTGATTCTGTCTTCGAGTTTGAGCAGCCGAAGCACCTCGAAGTCCAGCCCGCCGTCCCGCAGCATAGCCGGTATCATATAAATGCTCGCCGAATCCGGCATACTAAAGACCCTTTTTAGGGGGACATTGCTGTAAACGCTTATCTTCTGGCGGACTTTTTCAGAAACAGGATTTGCCGCCCTGCAGGCGATAATGTCAGGCTGAACGCCGCACTGCATAAGCTGCTTGATGCCAAGCTGCGCAGCCTTTGATTTTTGTTCACCGAGGATTTGCGGCTCCAGTATGTAAGTCAGCGCCACAAAGCAGCAACTATTAGGCCCTTCCTCATAAGCCAGTTCTCGCATAGCCTCGATGAAGTATGCGTTTTCCAAATCGCCTACGGTGCCGCCGATTTCGACGAACACTATGTCTGCTTCGCTTTGCGCGGCAAGCTGGCGAAGTTTCAATTTGACTTCGCCGGTAACGTGCGGAATCATCTGCACGTCTCTGCCCAAATAGTCGCCGTGTCGTTCCTTGTTCAAAATAGAACTGAATATCTGGCCGCTGGTTGTAAAATTTGCCCTGCTCAAATCCATATCGAGCATTCTTTCGTAAGTGCCGAGGTCCATATCGCATTCCATACCGTCATCAAGCACGAACACCTCGCCGTGGCGAAATGGATTCAGCGTGCCGGAGTCTATATTCAGATAGCCTTCGAGCTTTATGGGTGCGACCTTGAGGCCTTTATCCTGCATAAGTTTTGCAAGGCAGGACGCAAATATGCCTTTACCCAGCCCGCTCATCACCGTGCCTAACACAAAGCAGTAGCGTGTCTTTCCTTTTTTGTAACCAGCCGGCATCGGCGAGAAAAACTCACTGTCCGTAGAAGTATCGCTTACCGCTGCCAACAGGTCTTTTTCTTTTAGCATAAACCCTTACCTTTTTATTTATTTTTATTATTATACCGTTTCACAAATTCCGCATATTGTTCCGGCGTGTCTATACCATCGCAGGTGTGGCTGACCTTTCCGACTAATATATTATAACCATTTTCAATCGCCCGCAACTGTTCCAGCTTCTCGATCTTTTCCAGTGGACTTTGTGGTAAAGAAGTTATCTCCTTCAAAAACGCCTTTCTGTATGCGTAAATGCCAAGATGCCGCAAATAATCTTTTATATCTCCAATGCCTGCCTTCTCTCTGTGATATGGTATAGGACTTCGCGAAAAATAAATCGCAAAGCCCTTTTTATCAACCACAACTTTAACAATATTCGGGTCGGCGATTTGCTCTTTATTTTCAAACTCAGCCGCTAACGTTGCCATTGGGCAATCTGCGTTATCCATAAGCAATTTGGCCAATTTATCAATATTATTTGGGTCAATTTCCGGCTCATCTGCCTGTAAATTTACGATTATTTCCGCATCAATGTTTGTAACGGCTTCGGCGATGCGGTCGGTGCCGCTGGCGTGCTTCGGCGATGTCAGGATGCAATCGGTGCCAAATGATTTTGCGGCATCAGCAATCCTTTTATCATCGGCTGCTATTATCACTTTATCGGGAAGTTTGGCTTTGCAGGCTTGTTCCCAGACATGCTGGATGAGAAATTTGCCGGTATCTTTGGCGAGAACCTTGCCCGCAAATCTTGTAGAACCGTAACGAGCAGGAATACATACCAAAATTTTCAATTTTACATTTCCCGGCAGCAGAATTTTTATAAGACTACTGCTTTAGCATAGTAAGCTAAACGAAAACTTTTGTCAATCCTGCTGAAAATTTTCCTTGACATAAAACTGGAAATCTTGTTTAATGGTTAGATTATGAGGCAGATAAATCGCAAAAATACCGGTTGGTGGTGGCCTGCAGGATAATATCCAGCAGGTTTTGCGATTATTTGCCAAAAATCGGAGTCAGAGTGAGGAAAAGGCAGCCTGTTGGATAAACAGGCTGCTTTTTTTATTTGTTTTTAAGGCCGATTGCGGATAAAAAATGGTCTTAGCCATGCCTGACGGCATTGCGATAAAAGGAAGCCCTATGGAAGATTACAAGCGAATCATTGAGCAGGCGAAGGCCGGCCAAATCGTCCCGATTACCAGACAAATTGATATGGACGACCCGATGGACTTCTTTGCCAAGATAAGCGATTATGGCCGGGCCAAAAACTGCTGCCTCTTAGAATCGAAAGAATATCTTGCCGGCAGCAGTGCATTAAGTTTTGGCACTGCAAAACCGGCGCTTTATCTGACCGGCACAGGTGCGGAATTTGCCATAAAAGCGCTCAGTAAAACCGGCAGGCGAATGATAAAATACCTGTCCGATAAAAAACGGTTCGGCTTCTGTGAATCGGTAGAATTTGGCGACGAATCAATTATCGGCCGAATTAAACAGTCTAAAAAAACAGTCGACGAGCAGACCCGCCTGCAAAGCACAAACCAGATGGACGTCCTGCGGGCGGTGGCATTCGCTTTTTCCCTTGCCAGCAAGCCGTTCCGTATAACCTGCGGGCTGTTAGGCGCATTAAGCTATGATTTCATCGACCAGTTTGAAAAACTCCCTCCAAGTAAAACCGACCTGCTTGGTAATCCCGATTACGAGCTTTATTTTGCGGACAATATCTTCCTGTGCGACCACGAACACAACAAAGGCTATGTGATTGTCAATTGTGTCATAACCGACGGCAACCGCGGGGACATAATTACCGAGGCACAGGAATGCTTCGATTATTATTCCAACATTGCCCGGTTTGACGCACCGAAGGGGCAAAAATACACAGGTGAAGTTTCCGATTCATCGGCCGACACTAATCAAGGCGAATATGAAAAAATGGTTGCTGTCGCCAAGAAGCACATTATAGACGGCGACATTTTTCAGGCGGTCCTGAGCAGGACTAAAATAGAGCCTTGTCCAGATGAGCCTTTGGACGTTTACAAACGGCTGAGGGTGTTAAATCCTTCGCCTTATATGTTTTACTTAAATACTCCCAATACCATTCTGCTCGGCTCCAGTCCCGAACTGAACCTGCGTGTCAGCGGAAGCAAACCCTACACGGTGGAAATAAGGCCTATAGCAGGCACAAAACCAAGAGGCAGGGTCGGCGGTAAAATTGACGAAGACACCGATTTTAGGTATGAGGCCGAACTGAAACTCGACCGCAAGGAGCTTGCCGAACACATAATGCTTGTAGATTTGGCAAGGAACGATATTGCCCGCGTTGTTGAGCCGGGCAGCAGGGTTGTTACGGAGCTGCTTACGGCGGAAAAATACGAATCCGTTCAGCACCTTGTCAGCAATGTCAAAGGGACGCTGCGGCCTGATTTGGACGCTTTAAGCGCATATCTTGCGACGATGAATATGGGGACACTTACCGGCGCTCCTAAGATTGAGGCGATGAAAATAATCCGGCAGCTTGAAAAAACCAAGCGAGGCTATTACGGCGGGGCTGTTTGCTATCTGACGGTCGACGGCCAGTTCGATAGTTGTATTACGATAAGGAGTTTGCAGGTAAAAGACCATACAGCATATATCCGGGCAGGCGGCGGCATCGTTCACGACAGCGTTCCAAAAACAGAGTTTGAGGAAACCGAACATAAGGCGAAATCCTGCATAAGGGCAATTCGCGGAGTGTAATTCTATGGAACAGAAAAGCAGAAAAATCCTGTTTATCGATAATTTCGATTCGTTTACGTATAACCTGGTCGATGATTTTTGCAAGCGCAACTGCCTGGCGAGGATTTACCGTGCCGACACAAAACTTGAGGAGCTAAAACGGATAGCGGACGAATTTACCCCCGACCTTCTGGTGATTTCCCCCGGCCCGGGGACGCCGGATACAGCGGGTGTAACGCTTTCGGCGATAGGTTATTTCAAAGATAAACTGCCGATATTCGGCGTATGTCTCGGACATCAGGCGATTGTGCAGTATTTCGGAGGGAAAGTCGGCCACGCACCGGAACCTATGCACGGCAAACCCTCGAGGGTAACGCACAATCAAAAAGGCATATTTGCCGGCGTGGAAAATCCGCTGCAGGCGGGCAGGTATCACAGCCTCTGCGCGCTGACGTTGCCCGATTGCCTTGAAAAAACCGCTGAATTCGAAGATATCGTTATGGGTGTTGAGCATAAGCAGCTTCCGATTTTCGGCGTCCAATTTCATCCCGAAAGCATACTGACGCCGGCGGGCGGCAAAATAATCGAAAACGTCCTGACAATCGCGGTAAACAGAAAAAGGTAATAATTCAATGGCAGCGATAACTGAATATATTAAACCGTTACTAAAAGGTGAAAACCTCTCTCTCGAACAGTCATCGCAACTGCTCGATACCATTTTTGAAGGTCAGGTCGGTGAGGCTCAGATTGCTGCCTTTCTTACCGCAATGCAGGTCAAAGGTGTAACATCGCAGGAATTGGCCGGCTTCGCAAAGTCGCTGCGAAGACACGCCGTCCCCGTAAAAGTGGACGTTTCCAATCTCATCGACACCTGTGGCACAGGCGGCGGGGCGGTCAAAACGTCAAATATCTCGACCGCAGCGGCGATAGTGGCAGCAGGCGCAGGCGCATACGTCGCCAAGCACGGAAACCGCGGCATAACCAGCGACTGCGGCTCAGCAGATGTGCTTGCCCAGCTCGGCGTCAAAATAGATGCTAGTGCTGACGTCGTTGCAGATTGCATAAAACGGGCGCATATCGGCTTTATGTTTGCACCGATGTTTCATCCGGCGATGAAATACGTTCAGCCGATAAGAAAAAATCTCGGTTTCAGGACTGTCTTCAACATTCTCGGCCCGCTGGTAAATCCCGCCGGCGCAACAGCGCAGGTAATCGGTGTGGCTGATGAAAACCTGCTTCAGATTGTCGCTGAAGCGCTGAAACTGCTCGGCTGCAAATATGCGATGGTCGTTCACAGCGACGGCCTCGATGAGATAAGCACGGCGGCGGTAACAAAAATAATGGAATTGAAAGACGGTAAAATTGCAAAAAAAGAGTTAAATCCTGAGGATTTAGGTTTTCCTTTTGCCGACATAGAAAACCTGAAAG
>Ga0315278_10001473_pt1 | contig 20624 bp, 14 predicted proteins | sample YL17G06_0_MG_FD_203880 | JGI IMG/M metagenome (GOLD analysis project Ga0315278, IMG submission 203880) | Sediment microbial communities from Yellowstone Lake, YNP, Wyoming, USA - YL17G06_0 | ecosystem: Environmental > Aquatic > Freshwater > Lake > Sediment | place: USA: Wyoming | collected... | reverse complement strand
ACGATCGCCGTGATGTGCTCGCGTGACAGCGCATGGAACACGATGATGTCGTCGATCCGGTTGATGAACTCAGGCCGGAAGGCCCGCTTCAGCTCATCCATGACCTTTTCCTTCATGCGCTCGTGCGTTGTCTCTTCCCCCTCAGAGAGGAAACCTGGAGACGTCCGCTTTCCGATGAAGCTCGTGCCGAGGTTCGAGGTCATGATGATGATGGTGTTCTTGAAGTCGACGACATGGCCAACTGAGTCGGTGAGCCGGCCATCGTCGAGCACCTGCAGCAGCATATTGAATATGTCCGGGTGGGCTTTCTCGATCTCGTCGAAGAGCACGACGGAGTAGGGACGGCGCCGCACTTTCTCTGTCAGGAATCCGCCCTCTTCGTATCCAACATAGCCGGGAGGCGCGCCGAGGAGCCTCGAAACCGAGAACTTCTCCATGTACTCGGACATGTCCACGCGGATCAGCGCGTTCTCGTCGCCGAAGAGGTACTCGGCGAGGGCCCGAGCCAGCTCGGTCTTGCCCACACCCGTCGGCCCGAGGAAGACGAACGAGCCTACCGGGCGCCGACTGTCCTTGAGTCCCGCGCGGGAGCGCCGGATGGCGCGCGACACGGCGACGACGGCATCCTCTTGGCCAATGATGCGGCCGTGGAGCGCCTCCTCCATCCGTGCGAGCTTCGCCGATTCCTTCTCCTCGAGCTTCGACAGGGGGATGCCGGTCCACCGGGAGACGATGTACTCGATGTCCACTTCCCCCACGGTCTGGGGGCCCTTGCCCTTTCGCTTGTCCCACTCGCGCTTCATCTCTTCGTCGCGCCCGCGCAAGAGCTTCTCCTTCTCGCGCAGCGAGGCCGCCTTCTCGAACTCCTGGGCCTCGAGGTACATGTCCTTCTCACGGACGACCCGCTCGATCTCCTTGCCGATCTCCTTGATCTCGGGCGGCGGCGTCAGTGCCATGAGTCGCGTGCGGGACGAGGCCTCGTCGATGACGTCGATGGCTTTGTCGGGCAGCTGCCGGTCGGTGATGTACCGGTCGGCAAGCTTAACCGCGGCGTCGATCGCCTCGTCGGTGATCTTCACGCGGTGATGCGCCTCGTACTTGTGGCGCAATCCCTTGATGATCTCCACGGACTCCGGCACGGACGGGGCGCGGACGATGACCGGCTGAAAGCGCCGTTCCAGGGCACCGTCCTTCTCGATGTACTTGCGGTATTCGTCGAGGGTGGTCGCGCCGATGGTCTGGATCTCGCCGCGTGACAGGGCGGGCTTGAGCATGTTCGAGGCGTCGATCGCGCCTTCCGCAGCGCCTGCCCCGATCAGCGTGTGGAGCTCGTCGAGAAAGAGCACGACGTTTTCCGACTGACGGATCTCCTTCATGACGGCCTTGAGCCGCTCTTCGAACTGGCCGCGGTACTTGGTCCCAGCCACGAGGGCGCCCAGGTCGAGCTGCAGGAGCCGCTTCTGCGCGAGGACGTCCGGCACTTCATGCCCAACGATCCGTTGCGCCAAGCCCTCGACGATGGCGGTTTTCCCCACCCCGGGCTCCCCGATGAGAACCGGGTTGTTCTTCGTCCGCCGGGCCAGGATCTGGATCACCCGCTCGATCTCGGTCTCCCGTCCGATGACGGGGTCGAGCTTGCCCTCGCGGGCCAATTGGGTCAGGTCACGGGCGAACTCGTCGAGCACAGGGGTTTGCGAGCGCTTCTTGGGCCGGGGATAGTACTGGTCGCCCAGCAGGGCCAAAGTCTCCTGCCGAACCTCGTCGAGGCGGGCACCGAGGGATTCCAGGATCTTGGCCGCGATCGACTGCCCTTCCTTCATGAGGCCCAGGAGCAGGTGCTCGGTGCCGATGTAATTGTGGCCGAGCTGGCGAGCCTCCTCGATCGAGAGCTCGAGGACGCGCTTGGCCTGGGGGGTGAACGGCACCTCGCCGAAGGTCAGGGTCTTGGGGAAGCCAGCCAGCGCCCGCTCGACCTCGGCCTTGACCGTCTCAAGCCTGAGCCCGAGCCGCTGAAGGACGGCCGTGGCTATCCCTTCTCCGTCACGGATGAGGCCAAGGAGGATATGCTCGGTCCCGACGAAATCGTGGCGGAACCTGCCCGCCTCCTCCCTCGCCAGGATGATGACCCGCCGCGCTCTCTCCGTAAATCTCTCGAACACTTGGAGTCCTCACTATCTTGGGTTAACGGCTCCCCCGTGCCCCTAGGCGACCTGAGCAAAGTATACCTGCAAGTCCCTGGTCACCATACCGTTTTCTTACCTTGAGCCATCTGGCACAAGACCCGGGCGCTATGCTACGGGCTGGCCGGGGTTCCCCAGGCGCAAAATCTCACGACCAGGGTACGGCCCGCCCCTCGAGGAGCCGATAGCCCCGGTCGGCTTTGCGGGCCAGGTCGTGGTTATGGGTGGCGATGACGAAGGCCAGCCGCCGCTCCGCCTGGAGCCTCAGAAAGAGATCCCAAATGACCTCGCTCGTCTTTAGGTCGAGGTTGCCGGTGGGCTCGTCAGCCAGTACCACTCGGGGCTGGGCAACCAGGGCCCGGGCGATGGCGACCCGCTGCTGCTCCCCGCCGGATAGTTCTCCCGGTCGGTGGCTCAACCGATCGCCGAGGCCGACCTCCTGCAGGGCGGCGGCGGCGCGCTCGCGGGCCTGTGCCGCCGGCAGCCTTTGCAGGAGCGCCGGCATCATCGCGTTTTCGAGCGCGGTCATCTCTCCAAGGAGGTTGTAGAACTGAAAGATGAACGCGACCTCCGTTCGCCTGAGCTTGGCGAGGGCGCTCTCGGATCTCGAGTACAAGTCTTCGCCGGCGAAGAGGACCTGCCCGCCGGTCGGATGGTCGAGTCCCCCCAGAAGATGCAGGAGCGTCGATTTCCCGACTCCCGAGGCGCCGATCAGCGCGACGCTCTCCGCCGGGTTGACGGTGAGGTTCACGCCCCGCAGAACCCGGACCGTTTCGGGCCCGAGCCGGTACTCCTTCTCGAGATCCCGAGCGAGCAGGAGGGGCTCACTCATAGCGGAGCACCTCAACAGGGTCGAGCCGGGCCGCTCGTCGCGCGGGCGAGAGCGTCGCCAGAAAGGAGATCAGCAGGGTCGCGCTCGTGACCAGGCCGAAATCGAGCCACGTCAGCTTCATGGGCAGGTGGTCGATCTGGTACACGTCCCCTGCGAGATGGATGATCTTGTACGTGTTCTGTACCCAGATCAGCGTGAGACCGAAGAGGCTGCCGGCGACCGTGCCCACAACACCGATCAGCATGCCGGCCACCAGAAAGACGCCGCCGATGCTCCCGGCGCTCGCGCCCATGGCCTTCAGGATGCCGATCTCTTTCCGCTTCTCAGCCACGAGCAGGACCAGATGTCCGATGATGGCGAAGCCGGCTACGAGCACGATGATGGTGACGATGACGAAGAGCGCGAGCTTTTCCAGCTGGAGGGCGGCGAACAGGTTCCGGTTCATGCCCATCCAGTCGCGCACCCACAGCCCCGGTCCCATGACCGCGGCGATGCGCCTGCCCACCGACTTGGCGTCGAAGGGATCATCGAGTTTCACCTCGACCCCGGAGACCTGGTCACCCAGTCCGGCGAACTCCTGGGCCGCCGCGAGGTATGTATAGGCCAGCGAGGCATCGTACTCGTACAGGCCCACCTCCACATAGCCGGCCACCTCGAAACGCCGCATCTTCGGCACGAGGCCCACCGCCGTCATGGCTCCCTGGGGCGAGATCACGGTCACGTGGTCGCCGGGGACGACGCCGAGGGTTCGCGCCAGTTCCTTGCCCAAGAGAAGGGCAGGCTCGCCCGACGTGCGCAGCAGCGGATCGAGGCTTCCCGTCTTCACCTCGGAGGCAAGCTCGGCGCGGACCGACGGCGAGCCGAGGTCGACGCCGCGGAGCAGCCCGCCCGTCGCGCCGCGCCCCTGACCGGTGAACAGCGCCTGCTGGACCACGAAGGGAGTGGCTGAGCGTACGCTCGGGACGGCCCGCACCCGTGCGGCAATATCCGCCGCGCCTGTCACCCCCCGCCCGCCCGAATCGAGGAGCAAGATATGCGGGTTCGCGGCGATGATCCGGTCCTTGATGCCATCCTGGAATCCCGTCATGACGGCCAGCACGACGATCAATGCGCTGACCCCGAGGAAGACTCCTCCGACCCCGATCCAGACGAAGAGCGACAAGTTCGCACGCTGCCCGCGGGCCCTCAGATAACGCAGAGAAAGGAAAAGCTCGAAGGGCAGCCCTCGTCCGCTCATGAGGTCTCCGATTCGAGGTCGTCCCCGGTCGTCCGGTCATCCGCCGCCACCTGCCCGGGCGTCCGACGCTCGGGACGGAGATGCGGAAAGAGAATCACGTCCCGAATGGACGCCGAGTCGGTGAACAGCATCGCGAGTCGGTCGACGCCGATGCCCTCGCCCGCGGTCGGTGGCATCCCGTACTCGAGGGCGCGCACGAAGTCCTCGTCCATCCAGTGCGCCTCCTCGTCACCGCGCAGGCGCTCCTGCGCCTGCTCCTCGAAGCGGCGCCGCTGGTCTATCGGATCGTTGAGCTCGGAATACGCATTGGCGATCTCGCGGCGGCAGATGAAGAGCTCGAAGCGGTCGACCAGCCGCGGGTCGCTCACCTTGCGCTTCGACAGCGGTGAGAGCTCGATGGGAAAATCGGTGACGAAGGTCGGCTGGATCAGCGTGGGCTCGACGAGCGTGTCGAAGATCCCTTTCCACATACCGACCGACCCCGCGCCGGGTTTTGGCTCGGGCACGCCGGCGGCGGACGCCGCCCGCCGGAGCGTGCCCTCGTCCGTTTCGGGGGTCACGGCGAGCCGGACCGCCGCGGACAGCGCCTCGAAGAACGGCAGCCGCCGCCACGGGCCCGCAAGATCGATCGCCTCGCCCTGGTAGGAGAGTGTGGTGCCGCCGAGAATCTCGCGGCTGAGGTGCGAGAACATCTCCTCCGTCAGGGCCATGAGGTCCTCGTAGTCGGCGTACGCCTGGTAGAACTCCAGCATCGTGAACTCGGGGTTGTGCTGGGTCGAGATCCCCTCGTTGCGGAAATTCCTGTTGATCTCGTAGACGCGGTCGAGCCCCCCGACAACCAGCCGCTTGAGGTAGAGCTCGGGCGCGATCCGCAGGTACAGCGTCATGTCGAGCGCGTTGTGGTGAGTCACGAAGGGTTTGGCCGCCGCTCCCCCTGGAATCGGCTGCATCATCGGCGTCTCGACTTCGAGGAAGCCACGAGTATCGAGGAAGGCGCGCATCTCGCGGACGAGTCGGCTCTTGACGACGAAGGCCTCTCGCACCTGCGGGCTCATCACGAGATCCACGTAACGGCGGCGGTATCTGGTCTCGATGTCCTTGAGGCCGTGCCACTTCTCCGGCAGCGGCCGGATGGACTTCGCCAGGAACACGAAGTCACGAACGGCGACCGTCAGCTCGCCGGTGCGCGTTCGGAACAGTTCCCCGGTCACCCCGATGAAATCGCCGACGTCGAGATCGGTGAACGACGCGTACCGGACACCGAGCGCATCCTGTCGGGCGTAGAGCTGGATCTGGCCCGACTGGTCCCGCAGATGCGCGAAGCAGGTTTTGCCGTGGTGCCTGAGGGCCACGACGCGCCCCGCGACCGTCACCGCGCCGACCTGCTTGAGCTCGGCCTCCCCCGCCGCGTCGTGGCGACGCACGAGGTCGCCGCTCCAGTGCGTGAAGGCGAAACGCTGGCCGAAAGGGTCGATGCCGCCGGCGCGCAGAGCCTCGAGCTTCTCGAGGCGCCGGCGGATGAGGTCGTTGGTCTCCGGGCTTGCCCCCGGGGGGGTCGGCGTCGTCACTCTAGGACGACTTCCCTGAGGCGAGAAATGCCTTGATGAACGCGTCGATGCCACCGTCCATCACCGCGTCGACATTGCCCACCTCGACTCCGGTCCGGTGGTCCTTGATGATCTGATACGGGTGGAACGTATAGGTGCGGATCTGGCTTCCGAACGCGCTGTCCTTCTTCTCACCCGTCAACTCCGCGAGTTCCTCGCGCTGCTTCTTCTCATAGACCTGGTACAGCCGCGACTTGAGGATGCGCATCGCCGTGTCCCTGTTACGGAGCTGGGAGCGCTCGTTCTGGCAGGCGACCACGATGCCGGTAGGCAGGTGCGTGATGCGGACGGCCGAGTCCGCCGTATTGACCCCCTGCCCGCCGGGGCCGGAGGAGCGGTACACGTCGACGCGAAGCTCCTCATCCTTCACGACGACCTCGACGTCCTCCACCTCCGGGATGGCCGAGACCGAGGCGAAAGACGTGTGCCGGCGCTTCGAGGCGTCGAAGGGCGAGATGCGGATCAGGCGGTGCACGCCGATCTCGCTCTTGAGGTAGCCGTAGGCATACTCGCCGGTGATCTCGATCGTCGCGGACTTGATGCCCGCTTCCTCGCCCGGCAGCAGATCCACGACCTCGGCTTTGAAGCCCGAGCGCTCGGCCCATCTCAGGTACATGCGCGTGATCATCTGGGCCCAGTCCTGGGATTCCGTCCCGCCGGCGCCCGGGTGGATGGAGAGGATCGCGTTCTTCCTGTCTTGTGGTCCGGACAGCACGATCTTGACGGCGAAGGCCTCGAGGTCCTTCTGGAGCGTGGCGAGCCCCTGCTCGATGCCCGGGGTCTCGCTCTCGTCTCCCGCCTCCGTGGCCATTTCCCAGAGTACGCGGAGATCCTCAGCCTGACGGGCAAGATCCCTGAAGCGTCCGATCGTCCGCGCGAGATCGGCGCGCTCCTGCACCAGCGCCTGGGCCTTGCGGCTGTCGTCCCAGAAGCTCGGGGCGGACATCTCGTGGTCGATTACCGCGATGCGCGCCTCGTTGGTTTCGAGGTCAAAGATGCCCCCGAAGATCCTGCACGCGCTTCTCGACCTCGGCGAGCTCACGCTTCAGGTCGCCTAGCATGCGGCCGCCCGTCCCTTCGACAGAGCCACCGCCGCGGCCCCGGCGGACAGCGCGAGGCACACATAGACGAGCCAGTTGCCGAAGCGCGTGTACAGCGTGGTCCTCGAGCGCAGAGGCACGGAGAGCGTGAGAAAGCCGCGCTCGAACAACGGCAGCGTGGGGCCCACCCGCCCATCCGGTCCGATGAGTGCCGACACGCCGGTGTTCGCGGCACGCGCGACGGCGATGCGATTCTCGACCGCGCGGAGTGGCAGCGCGCCCAGGTGCTGCCATGGGCCGCTCGTCCGCCCGAACCACGCGTCATTGGTGATATTGGCCATGAAGCTCGCGCCTCCAGCTGCGAAGCCCCTGAACAGGTCGGGGAAGATCACTTCGTAACAAATTACAGTGCCGAACGGCGCCCCCGGAAGCGCGAACACCGTCTGGCTGGTGCCCGGAGCGAAGTCTGAGATGAACTCCGCCCACTGCCTGACGAAACCGATGAGCCCGGCGAGCGGCACGTACTCGCCGAAGGGCACGAGTTGAATCTTATCATACTTGGCCGTAATTCCCTGATCTCCCAGCAGAAAAGCGCTATTCAGGAACTTGCCACGCGGTCCAGGGAGACGATCCACGGAGCCTACGAGGATTGGCACTCCCATTTCACTCGAGAGCGCCACCAGCCGGGCCAGCAGAACGGGGTCTCCACGCAGAAAAATCGGGGCCGCGGTCTCCGGCCAGAGGACAGCCGCGGGTTTGCTCTGGGACGCCTGACGGGTCAGGCGCTCATAAATCGCGAAAGTTTCCGCCTGATACGCCGGATCCCATTTCTGGCCCTGCTCGATGGAAGGCTGGATGACGGCGATCCGGACGAAGCGGTTCGCTCGATCGACGCTGGGCCCGAATTCGAGCGCCAGCGTGAACCATCCGAAGCCTAGCGACGCAGCGAGCAGGACGGCGACGGCGCCGGCGCCGGCCGTCGCCCGACGAGGGCCCAGGACGCACACGCCCGCGATGGCGGCGTTCACCGCCACGAGCAGCAGCGAGACGGCATAGACGCCACCCACCTCAGCAATCTGGATAGCGGCGAGCGTTGTGTGCTGAGAGTAACCGAGAAGGCCCCAGGGAAATCCGCCCATCAGCCAGCCCCGGATCCACTCCCCCGCCACCCAGAGCGCCGGAGCGATCGCGAGGGCCCATCCCGCACCCAGCCTCGGCCGCAGCCACGCGACCGAGGCCATGATCATCCCGACGTACAGACCGCAGTAGGCCGCCAGCGCACTGATAGGTAGCCAGGTCGCGGGCCAAGGGATGGCGCTGTAGTTCTGGAAAGTGAAGTCGAGCCAACGCAGGAGGACGACGAAGAAGACGGTGCCCGCCAGCCAGCCGTCGGCGAGGGCCGCCCGGGGCGTTCGCCACAGAGAGCAGCAGAACGCGGGCACCAGCCATAGCCACGCCAGGAGTGACCAGTCGGTCGTGGGGAACGCGAGAGCTCCTGCCACACCCGACAACAGGAGCACGGTCCTGCGGGTCCACGCCGGCTGGAGAAGTGGCAGCGGGCTACACCCCATGCGCCAGGCGCTCGGCGAGCACGCGCGGCAGCCCGGCTGCGAGGATCTTGGCGGCGGCCGCCTTGTGATCGTAGCCCACCCTGCGGAGCGTTACCCGCCTCTCCTCCTCGTCCCACAGGACGTAGGCTGCCCGTGGGTCCCGGTCGCGCGGCTGGCCGACGCTGCCGACATTGACGATGTACCGGCGTCCATCGTGGAAGGGGACTTGCCGGTCGTGGCAGCTGGGGTAACCGAGGTCTTCGTGGTCGGGCCCGCCGGAGCCGAGCGACCACACAGCGGGCCGGTGCGAGTGACCCACGAAGCAGACGCGGGTCTCGAAATCGCCGAAGGCGCGGAAGCCGTCCTCGTCTGAGATGAGATAGTCCCATTCCTCGGGACGGCGCGGACTTGCGTGGACGCAGGTTGCCTCCCCGAGGGTTGCGTGAAGGCCCAGGCCGGAGAGGTAGTCCGCATGGTCAGCGCCCAGCTGCTCCCGCGTCCACAGCGCCGCTTCCCGAGCGGCGCGATTGAACCAGCGCAGGTCGAGACGGCCCAGCGCGCCGTGCTCGTGGTTGCCGGCGACCATGCGGGCGGCCCGCTCGCCCAGGAGCTCGACGCAGGCGACCGGGTCGGCGCCGTAGCCGACGGCGTCTCCCAGGCAGAGGACTCCGAGCGCGCCCTCGGAAGCGGCGTCGGCCAGGACGGCGGACAGGGCTTCGAGATTTCCGTGCACGTCGGAGAGGACAGCGTAGCGCACGGTGCTTCAGCCGGAGGGCCGGAGCTCTTTGTGGATGCGGTCCAGGATCCCGTTGAGAAAGCGGCTCGATTCCTGTGTGCTGAACTTCTTCGCGACCTCGAGGGCTTCGTTGATCGCGACCTTCGGCGGCACGTCCGCGCCCCAGAGCAGCTCGAAGATCCCCTGCCGGAGGATATTGCGGTCGACGACGGCCATGCGCTCGATCTCCCAGTTCTCGGCGTACTGCGAAATCAACTCATCGATCTTGCCCTGGTGAATCTTGGCGCCCCGTACCAGCTCCTCGGTGAATTCGCGCACCTCGAGGTCCACCGGGTGGCGCGTCCAGAACTCGTCGAAATGCGGGACGGGCGAGCCCTCGTCCTGCACGTCCAGCTGATAGAGAAGCTGGAGCGCCAGCTCCCGGGCCTTGCGGCGCTTGCCCATCAGGCCCTGCGCCTCGAGGCACGGCGCCCTGGGCGCCGCGGCTGGATGTCTCGCTTCCAGGCCGCCATCTCCAGCGCCGCGCGGGCGGCCTCCTCGCCCCGGTGACCGACGACGCCCCCTGCCCGCTCCCATGCCTGCGCTTCGGTCAGGGAAGTGATCACGCCAAAAGTTACCGGCACGCCCGTTGTAAGAGCCACTGACGACAGGCCGCGGGCGGCTTCTCCGGCGACGAACTCGAAGTGCGGTGTCTCGCCGCGGATCACGACGCCCACGCATACGATGCCGGCGTAGCGACCCGTACGCGCGAGCGCCAAGGCCGCCTGAGGCAGCTCGAACGAGCCCGGCACCCAGTGCGTCTCGACGTGCCCGGCGGCAACGCCGCTCGCCTCGAGAACGGCGACAGCGCCGTCGGCGAGCTTCTTGGAGATCGCCTGGTTGAACCGTGCGGCGACCACCGCGAAGCGGTCGGTATGCTTTCCCCCGCCGGTCCTCCCGCTATTCGGGGCCTGTCCGGCCATGTCAATCGGGGAGCGAGGAGAAGAGGTGGCCCATCTTCTGCCGCTTGGTCATGAGGTAGCGCTTATTGCTCTCCGTGGGCGGGATCTCGATGGGTACACGCTCGACGACCTGCAACCCATACCCTTCGATACCGACAATCTTCTTCGGGTTGTTCGTAAGGATCCGGAGGCGCTTGGCCCCCAGATCGACGAGGATCTGCGCCCCGATGCCATAGTGGCGCAGGTCGGCCTGGAATCCCAGGGCCTGGTTGGCCTCGACGGTGTCCTTGCCCTCGTCCTGGATTTCGTACGCGCGCAGCTTGTTGAGAAGGCCAATCCCCCGCCCTTCCTGGCGCATATACACCAAGACGCCTCGGCCTGCGCGCTCGATGATGGCCAGGGCCTTGTGGAGCTGCGAACCGCAGTCGCACCGGCGCGAGCCGAACACGTCGCCGGTGAGGCACTCGGAGTGCACGCGCACCAGCACAGGCTCCTCGCTCCGGACATCGCCCATGACGAGCGCAACCGGCAGCCGGTCGTCGACGGTCGTCTCGTAGGCGATGCACGTGAACTCGCCGTAGTCGGTGGGGAGCTGCGTGGTCGCCGCCCGTCGGACGAGCTTCTCCTGGTGGATGCGGTACTCGATCAAGTCCTTGATCGTGATGCACAGGAGCCCGTGGCGCTTGCCCAGGGTGAGAAGGTCTGGCACCCGCGCCATACCGCCCTCGTCGTTCAGCACTTCGCAGATCACGCCGGCGGGGGTGCACCCCGCGAGGCGAGCCAGATCGATAGCCGCCTCGGTATGCCCCGCCCTCCGAAGGACGCCGCCCGGCATTGCCCGCAGGGGGAAGATATGTCCGGGCCTGGTCAGATCGTCCGGGCGGGACAGGGGGTTGACGAGGGTCCGGATCGTGACCGCCCGGTCATAGGCCGAAATTCCCGTCGTCACGCCCCGCCGGGCGTCGACGCTGACCGTGAAGGCGGTCCCGAGAGGCGCCGTGTTGTCGCTCACCATCATCGGGATCTGTAGCTCGTCGAGACGCTCGGCGAGCATGGGCATGCACATGAGGCCCCGACCGTGCACAATCATGAAGTTGACGGCTTCCGGCGTGGCCTTGTCGGCCGCCATGAGGAAGTCGCCCTCGTTTTCGCGGTCCTCATCGTCCACGACGATCAGGATCCGTCCGGCGCGGATCTCCCCCACGGCCTGCTCGATGTTCGCGAACTCTCGCTCGCCCTCCATAGTCACCGTGACTCCTCTCTCACGCTCAGCGCCCGCAGCACGTATTTCCCGATCACATCCATCTCGAGGTTCACCCGCCGGCCCGGCTTGAGGCGGCCCAGCGTCGTGCGCTCCAGTGTATGCGGGATGACCATGATCTCGAAAGCCCGCTCATCAAGGGCGGCCACCGTCAGGCTGACCCCATCGACGGCGACTGAACCCTTCGGGATCAGGAGCGGGGCCAGTGCCGGATCCTGCCAGTCGACCCTGAGGCGCGCCGTGTCCCCGTCCGTGTCGAAGGCCGTGACGATACCGACGCCGTCGACGTGCCCGAGGACCAGGTGACCGCCAACGAAGCCGTTGAGCCGCATCGGCCGTTCGAGGTTGACGCGGTCGCCCGCGTCCAGATCGCCCAGCGCGCTTCGCTCGAGCGTCTCCGGCCCAAGGTCGAAGGCTACGGAGTCGCCGTCCAGCTCCACCGCGGTGAGGCATACGCCATTGACGGCGAGGCTCGAGCCGACCGCTGTGCCCTCAAGCGTGGCCTTGGCCCCGATGACCAGCCTGGATCCACGGCGCGCCACCACATGGCCCGCCTCCTCGACTATCCCGGTGAACATGTCAGGGCCGTCCCCCGCGCTGCACATCGCCCTCGACCACCCAGTCCCTTCCGACTGGGCGGATCTCGATTCCCTCAAGCCGGGTTCCCTCTGACAGCGGTAGCCCCACACCTCCTACCGCTCCCGGCGCGCTTGCGCCGCCGAGCAGGACAGGCGCAGAGAAGGCCACTATGCGGTCGACGAGCCCTGCTTCGAGGAAGGCGCCCGCCAGCTGGCCGCCGCCCTCCACGAGTACTCCGGTAACGTCGAGCCCAGCGAGCCTTGCGAGCAGGTCGCTGACGTCCACGCGTCCGTCGTGCGCCTTGCACCTGAGCACCGTCACCCCGCGTGACTCGAGCGCGGCGAGTCGCTGTGGATCGGCGGCGTCCGTGACAGCGACGACCGCCCGATCGGGATGGCTCTGGCCCACGCTTCCTCGAATCACGCGTGAGCCTAGAGGCAACCGCGCCCTGCTATCCACCACGACACGAAGCGGCTCGCGAGGCCATGGAGCGCCCAGCCTCACGTCGAGCGCAGGGTCGTCGGCCAGCGCCGTTCCTATCCCCACCACCACGGCGTCCGCGCGGCTTCTCAGACGATGCGCCTCGAGCCGCGCCCCGGGCCCCGTGATCCAGCGCGAGGCCCCCTGCCCGTCGGCGATCTTGCCATCCAGAGTCGCGGCCCACTTGAGCGTGACGTGTGGCCGTCCCGCGAGTGCCGTCGCAAGGAATGCCCGGTTGAGGACCCGCGCTGCCCGCTCTCGACAGCCCAGCGCCACTTCAATGCCGGCACCTGACAGCGCCGCAGTCCCGCCCCCGGTGACGCAAGGATTTGGATCCCTCATCGCCGCGACGACGCCCCGGATCCCCGCCTTTTTCACAGCGTCGACGCAGGGAGGCGTTCGTCCCACGTGATTGCACGGCTCCAGCGTCACGTAGAGCGTAGCGCCCCGCGCGGCCGGCCCCGCCTGCGCGAGTGCCTCGATCTCCGCGTGGGGACCGCCCGCCCTCGCGTGAAACCCTTCCCCGACCGCGCGCCCGGCCGCCACGACCACGGCTCCCACCATCGGGTTGGGAGAGGTCAGTCCCGCGCCTCGCTCGGCCAGTTCGAGGGCCCGGCCCATCCACCGAAGATCTTCGGCCTGAAACGCCGCCCGCAATGTCATGGCGAGACCAGCCCGTCCACGAAGCTCTTCGGATCGAAGGGCTGAAGGTCTTCGATCTGCTCTCCCACCCCGACGAGCTTGATCGGGACGCCGAGCTCGCGGTAGATGCGCACGACGATGCCGCCTTTTGCCGTTCCGTCGAGCTTGGTGAGCACCAGGCCCGTTAGTCCCACCGCCTCATGGAAGAGCTTGGCTTGCAGGATGCCGTTCTGACCTGTCGGGGCCTCGAGCACCATCAGGCACTCGTGCGGCGCTCCCGGCAGCTGGCGCGAGACAACTTTCCTGAGCTTCACGAGCTCGTCCATCAGATTGGACTTCGTGTGAAGACGGCCGGCGGTGTCCACCAGCAGCACGTCCACCCCGCGGGCCGTCGCGGCCTTGACCGCGTCGAAGACCACGGCTGCCGGGTCGGCGCCCGTGCCTTGGCGAATGACGTCGACGCCCGCGCGCCGGCCCCATTCTTCGAGCTGCTCCACGGCCGCCGCCCTGAACGTGTCGGCCGCTGCCAGCAGGACGCTCTTGCCCGAGTTGCGCAGCGACGCCGCGAGCTTTCCCGCGCTCGTGGTCTTGCCGGCTCCATTGACCCCCAGCAAGAACACTACGCTTGGCTTTGCGCTCAGATCGAGCGGCGCCGCCGACCCCGCAAGGGCCTCTTCGAGGAACCGTCGCAGGAGCGCGCGTACGTCCAGGCTCGACAGCGCGCCGGTTCGTTTGGCCTCTGCTCGCACGCGGCCCACGATATCGACCGCGTCGGTTGCGCCGAGGTCGGATGCGACCAGGATCTCTTCCAGCTCCTCGAGCATGCTTTCGTCGACCGGCCTGCCCAGCGCGAGCAGACCATCGAGCCCCTGGCCGATGGCCTGACGAGACCGCTCGAGGCCCTGTCTCAGCCGATCGGCCAGCGCCCCGAAGAGCCCCATCAGGATCCCGCTCCCGGGGGCTCCTGAGGCAGGACCAGCCGCTGGATCACGGCGCCCTTGGCCCCCAGCGGCGGAATCCGTTTCCCGTTGAGATCTATCTCTATCCCACCCGCATTGCCCACCGTGAGAATGAATCGTCTCGCCGCGCGCCACTCGCGAACGGCGCCGGCCTGCAGCAGCTCTTCCGCCACCTGCCCCTCGTCCACCTGCACCCGCAGCCATGTGGGCTCGATCGCGCGGACTACGAGATGCTGATCTCCCGGCTTTGCTTCACCGGCAGCCGAGGTAGCGGACGGTGCCGGCGCGGGAGACGGTGCTGTGGCAGGAGTGGTTGCCGACCGAACGGAGGGTGCGGGCGCCTGGGTAGCGGTCGGGCTGGCCGCTGCGATGGCACCGGTCTTACCGGCTCCGGACGGAGGTGCCGGAGGATTCCGCACCTCCTCCCTGGCTGGTGCTGACGCCGCGGGGGTGTCCTTGCGAGGGGTCTGAAGCCCGATTCGGAGGGCGAAGAGGCTCGCGCCTAGGGCGACGAACAGGACTACGCTGATCGTCAGCGGGCCAGCGCGCCGGGAGCGCGGGGCGGGTAGCGGGCGCAAAGGGCCCTGTGACGAGGCGGACTCTCCGGTGGTCTCACGGTAGAGACCAAGCGCCTCCTCGGGCGAGGCATCGAGAAACTCGCAATAGGCGCGGATGAATCCCTTGACGAAGACCGGCGCCGGAAGTTCGCCGAAGGTATCCGACTCGAGGGCTTCCAGATGGCTCCGACCGACCCGCGTCGAGCGCGCGATGTCGTCGAGCGACATGCCCTTCGCCTCACGAAGCCCACGCAGATGGAGTCCCAGAGAGCTCATGACACCTCCCGGGGAGTCTACGCCCTGGGTACCCGGAAAGTCAAAGCGCGAGGGTAGTTACGCGTCGGTCAGCTTGACTGAAACGATGCGAGAGAGCCCTGGCTCCTGCATGGTGACGCCGTAGAGGACGTCTGCGGCTTCCATGGTCTTGCGGTTGTGAGTGATGACTATGAACTGAGTCTGCGAGCAGAGTTCCCGCAGCACCCGAATGAACCGGTGAATGTTCGCGTCGTCGAGTGGCGCGTCCACCTCGTCGAGGACACAGAAGGGGCTGGGTCGGTAGTAGAAGATCGCGAAGAGCAGCGCGAGCCCCGTCAGCGCGCGCTCTCCGCCCGACATCAGCGTCACGGCCTGGAGTCGTTTGCCCCGGGGCTGAGCCATGAGCTCGACACCCAACTCCAGCGGATCGTCCTCACCCTCCTCCGGAGGCACCATGCGCAGCTCCGCCCGGCCCCCTTCGAAGAGCCTCTGGAAAATCCCCGCAAAGTGGCGATTGATCTCCTCGAACGCCTCCTGGAAGCGCTCCTGGGCGGTCCGCGTCATGCCGCGGAGTGCCCGGTCGAGATCCTTCATCGATTGGACAAGATCGTCGTGCTGACTCCGGAGGAACTCGAGGCGCTCCTGCAACTCGCGGTACTCGTCGTCCGCAACCAGATTGACCGGGCCCATGCCCTCGAGCTTGGCGCCGAGCTCCTCGTACCGCATCCTGACGCCATCGACGTCGCGCGCGGAGTCGTGAGCCGCGAGCAGCATCTCCGGCCCGTCCACGGCGTGACGCCGGCCGGCCTCTTGGAGAAGCTCCTCCCGACGGACACGACCTTCCGTCTCCTTGAGGTCCAGCTCGTGGATGCGCGAGATGAGGCTGTCCAAGCCTCGCTGGGCTTCCCGCATCGCGTTCTCGGTAGCCTGTCTCTCGTCAAGCCGCCGGCCGTGCTCCTCCGCGAGCACCGCGACGTCCCGCTCCTTGCGGTCGCGCTCGGCGCCGACTTCGCGGGCGCGCTCATCGGTGAGGGCCTGCTCGCGACTGAGGTCCTCGCGGCGCTCGAGGATTTGCGCCCGACGACTCGAGGCCTCCTCAAGCCGAACGCCGCACTCGGCCCCGATCTCGCTCACGCTGTCGATCTCCCGCCCCAGCGCCTCGACACGCTCGAGGACCGTTGCCAGCTCGACACGGCATGCCGTCGCCTGAGCGACGATGGACGTCTCCTCCACCTGGTCGGCCTCGAGCCCGACCCTGAGCGTCGTCATCTCGCGCTCGATATCGCCTTCGCGCGCCGCGACCTGAGCCATGCGCTCTTCGAGAGCCTCGAGCTCCTGCCGTGCCGTCGCCGTCTCGCCCGCGAGCTGACGTCCCTCTGTCTGGAGGGTCTCCAGGTGGCGAAGTACTCGCTCGGCCTCGCGGCGCGCCGCCTCGATGTCCTTCTCGCCGGTGAGGCGCGCGGTTTCCTGGGCATGGACGGAGACCTGCAGCACCTCTTGGCGACCGCGGAGGGATTCGACCTCCCTGTCGAGCACCCGGAGTCTCCCCTGCTGCTCCTCCGCCTGGAGTGCGAGGTCACCCAGCTCTTCGGACAACTGGCGCAGCGCGCGCTTTCGACCGAGCAACGAGTGGTCATTCGCCTGTCGCTCGTTGTGTCTCCGGCCGCCCGTCAGCGCGCCCGAGGGTGAAAGCACCTCACCCGCTCGGGTGACGTAGGTCACCAGAACCCCGGGGCGCCGCCAGAGGCGTTCGGCCACATCCAGGTGCGCCACCACTCCGACTCGGCCCAGGAGGTGCTCCACCAGCTCGAGCCGCGGTCCGCCGACGAGCCGGTCCGCCCAGGTGATCTCAGCATCGTCGCCCAGCGCATCGCCTGCAGGGCTTCCCGAGGCCACTGTCTCGAGCGACACGAGCGTAGCCGCGCCTGCGCCCTCGCGCTCGAGATAGGCCAGCGCTCCGCGGCAATGCTCGAATCGCTCCACGATTACCCACTGGAGCCGGTCACCGAGGACCGCCTCCACGGCCAGTTCCAGACCGGGCGGCACCTCGAGGAGATCGGCAACGGTGCCTACGATGCCTGAGACGGCACTGGCCGCCTGAGGAGAGAAGAGCGATCGCACCCCGGCACCGTAGCCTTCGCGCTCGCGTTCCAGCCGGTCGAGGGCCTCTCGCGCTGATTCCTTCGCGGCGATGGTCACCCGCAAGGTCGCAAGCGATTCCTGGGCCTCGACGCGCAGGGTGTCCTGCCGCCCGAGCTCCTGCTCCACCTGCTCACGCTCCCCCGACAGCAGGGACAGCTGGACTCCGGTTTGATCGAAGCTCATCTCGAGGCGGCGCCTGGCCGCCGCCAGCGCGTCGGCCTCCGTCCGGGCAGAGATCGTTTCCGCCTGGAGGCGCTCACGGCGGCGCTCCAGTTGGGCGCCGCGCTCGCGCAGCTCCCCCGCGTAGCGCGTCAACTCGGCCCGGTCGCCCGCGGCGCGGATCTGCTCGAGTCGTAGCGCCTCGACGGCAGCCCGCCGCATGCCCAGCTCGACACGGCGCGCTTCCAGGTCCGCATCGAGATCTCTCACCTGTCGGTCCAGTGCGGCGAAGCGCTCTCGCGCCTCGGCCAACGCCCGGATCGCATCCTCTCGCTTGACGGCGAGCTCCGCGCGACGCGCGCTCAGGGAGCGGATCTCGTCGCCGAGCCGCAACTCCTCGTCGCTCAACTCGCGGATCTGCGCGCCCATTTGCTCGCGCCGATCGAGAAGCCGCTCGACCTCGCCCTGGAACTTCTGTGCTGACTGCCTCAGGTCAGCCAGGCGGTACTCGCTTTCCTGGATGGCTGCCCGCGCGGCCGCTTCATGTGCCGAGAACTGGGCGATGCTCACGCGCCGCTCTTCTTCCTCCCGCCGGAGCCGCGCAACTTCCTGGAGCAATGCCTCATGCGCCGCGGTCAAGCCGGCGTAATCGGCCGCGAGCATCGCAAGGTCGAGCTCTTGACGCTCCTTATGGAGCACCTTGTACTGCTGCGCCTTCCGGGCCTGGCGCTCGAGGGAACCCACCTGGCGCTTCACCTCGTCCATCACGTCGCGGACGCGCTGGAGGTTTTGCCGGGTCGCGTCAAGCTTGCCCTGCGTCTCGGTACGCTGCTGCTTGTAGCGCGCCACCCCTGCCGCTTCCTCGATGAAGATGCGCCGCTCCCACGGTTTGGCGGTCAGGACATGGTTGAGCCGGTCCTGGTCCATGAGCGCATAGGCCTTGGGGTTGACGCCGGTGCCCGCGAAGAGGTCCTGGATGTCTCTGAGGCGGCAAACACCTTTGTTGAGGAGGTACTCGCTCTCACCCGTCCGGTAGAGCCGCCGGGCGACGCCGACCTCGCTCCACGGTACGTTGAGCCCGCCGTCATTGTTGAAGACGAGCCCGACCTCGGCCAAGCCCACGGCCTTGCGGGAGGCCGAGCCCTGGAAGATCACGTCTTCCATTTTGTGCCCCCGCAGGGTCTTTGGGCTCTGTTCGCCCAGGGCCCACCGGATCGCGTCCGCGACATTCGACTTGCCGCAACCATTCGGGCCGACAATGCAGGTAACACCGGGGAAGACCTGGACTTCGGTCCTCTCGACGAAGGACTTGAAACCCTGGATGACGATCTGTTCTAGCCGCATGAGGTCGCCAAGCTTTGGCGGTTATGGATACCACGGCCCGATGGCAGCGTGCAAGGAAAAACCCCACAGGAGGGGGTTCGTTGCCGCATCGAGCACTAGATCGAGGGTTTGGGCTCAGGCTCCCTTGAGGAGGCAGCACTTCTTGTACTTCTTCCCGGATCCGCAGGGACACGGGTCGTTCCGTCCGACCTTGGCTCCGGTGACGACACGCGGCTCGCCCGGCGATGCCGGTCCGTTGGTGCCGTGGATTTCGCGCCAGCGCGGCTGGGCCGAGCGTGTCGGTGCCGCGTCGCGTTCAGGAGCCAGGTCTGCTCCCCCGATTCGCACCTTGATGAGCTGCTCCAGGACCACCTCTTTCAGGTGGTCCATCATCTCCTGGAACATGTCGAAGGCTTCTTTCTTGTACTCGGTCAGCGGATCGCGCTGGCCATAGCCTCGTAGTCCGATTCCCTCCTTCAGATGGTCCATGTTCAGGAGGTGGTCTTTCCACAACTGGTCGATGCCGCGGAATTCGCCGTCCTCCCATCGCAGCCCGAGCAGGATCCAGCGCTCGAGCCGGTGGAAGAGCTCAGGCCCCACTTGCCGCTCTCGCTCAGCGTACAATCGCTCAACCGCTTCCTGCACAACCGTATCCAGCGCCTCCCTCGAACCCGCCTCGACAGCCCCGGTGGCGTCGGCGGGCAGACGAAGATCGAACTGCCTGTACAGGGCCTCGTTCAACCCTCCGAGGTCCCAGTCGTCGGCATGGGTATCCCGGGAGGCGAAGCGGTTGACGGTGCCTTCCGCGACCTCACCCGCCCACTCGAGGATGCGCTCCTGCTGGCTCTCCCCCTCGAGAATGTCGCGCCGGAGGCCGTAGACGATTTCCCGCTGCTTGTTCATGACATCGTCGTACTCGAGCAAGTGTTTGCGGATCTCGAAGTTGCGAGTCTCCACCCGTTTCTGGGCCGTGCCGATAGCGCGCGTGACGAGCTTGTGCTCGATCGGCTCGCCTTCTTCCATCCCGAGCCGCTCCATGATGCGCTGGATTCGCTCGGAGCCGAAGATGCGGAGGAGATCGTCCTCGAGGGAGAGGTAGAAGCGGGAGCTGCCGGGGTCGCCCTGACGGCCCGACCGGCCGCGAAGCTGGTTGTCGATACGCCGCGACTCGTGGCGCTCGGTCCCAATGATGTGGAGCCCGCCGAGCTTCACGACCCGCTCGTGTTCGGGCTCGGTCACCCTTCGGGCCTCCTCCCAGGCAGCCTGTCGGTCCTCCGCCGGCGCGAGCGCGGGGTCGAGGCCCTTCTTTCTCAGGACTTCCTTGGCGAGAAAGTCCGGATTGCCGCCGAGCAGAATATCGGTGCCGCGCCCGGCCATATTGGTCGCGATGGTGACAGCCTTCTCGCGGCCGGCCTGCGCCACGATCTCGGCTTCGCGCTCGTGGTACTTGGCATTGAGCACCTGATGGGGGATGCCCCGCTTTTTCAATTGTCGCGATAGGTGCTCGGACTTCTCGATGGAGACCGTGCCCACCAGCACGGGCTGGCCCTTCTCGTGGCACGCGGCGATCTCCGAGCTCACCGCCTCGAACTTCTCCCGTTCGGTCTTGTAGACCACGTCCGGGTAATTGACACGGGACATGGGCCGATTGGTCGGAATGACGGTCACGTCCAACTCGTAGATCTTGGCAAACTCGTCGGCTTCCGTCGCCGCGGTCCCAGTCATGCCGGCGAGCTTGTCGTACATGCGAAAGTAGTTCTGCAGCGTAATCGTCGCAAGTGTTTGATTCTCGGATTCTATCTTAACGCCTTCTTTGGCCTCGACCGCCTGGTGAAGGCCGTCAGACCAGCGCCGCCCGGGCATGAGTCGCCCGGTGAACTCGTCCACGATAATGACCTGTCCGTCCTTCACCACGTAGTCGACGTCCTTCTTGAACAGCGTGTGGGCCTTCAGCGCCTGGCTGATGTGGTGGAGCACGTCCATCTGGGACGGGTCGTAGAGGTTTTCGACATTGAGGAGCTGCTCGCAGTGCGAGATCCCCTGCTCGGTCAGTGACACGGCCCGGGATTTCTCGTCCACGATGTAGTCGCCGGGCGCCTGGGCCTCGATTTCCGAGAGCTTGCCTTCGACGATGGTGGCCGCGC
>Ga0315278_10001472_pt1 | contig 20625 bp, 20 predicted proteins | sample YL17G06_0_MG_FD_203880 | JGI IMG/M metagenome (GOLD analysis project Ga0315278, IMG submission 203880) | Sediment microbial communities from Yellowstone Lake, YNP, Wyoming, USA - YL17G06_0 | ecosystem: Environmental > Aquatic > Freshwater > Lake > Sediment | place: USA: Wyoming | collected... | reverse complement strand
CTGTGCCAGCTGGTTCAGGAGCTGACCTGAGATGCCCGTTTTGGCGACCCCGCTATCCAGCCCGGCGATATCGGCATAGGTGACCTTGGCATAGATGGTCTTCCTGGGCTTGAACAAGGCTGCCAGTAAATCCACCCGCGGGTCGGGAACATCCACCACGGCCGTATGGATCTCGATCCGTCCTGCAGAAGCCGTGGTGGGCGCGTGACCGCGCGTCAGGGCATTAAAAAGGGTTGTCTTGCCTGTCTGGGGGAAGCCAATAATTCCAAGTTTCATGTTGTCCTTTTGTTGTGGTAAAATTCTGGCGCCGGCCGGAGTGGCGGAACTGGCAGACGCGCACGACTCAAACTCGTGTTCCCTGACGGGATTGTGGGTTCAAGTCCCACCTTCGGCATTATATCAAGGAAATTTCCATTGTCGGGGAGTAGCGCCCGCGTTCGCGGGACAGGCGATCGTCAGCACGGAGTGAAAAACTCCCGGTTGCCTGTGCGCCTCTGTGCGTTTGCGAGACCGCCATCCAGGTGGTTTCGCTTTTCTTTTTTAGCTCCCGATATCAGTAATTATACTTTCACCTGTAGAACAAAGTGTTTGACAGCAATTTCTGGGTTATCATAGCTCTAACCGGTTTAGATGCCCGGGAGAGTTGCTCTCCTACAGCCACCGGTCGAAAAATAATTAATCCATCATCGGAGATGCGCACAGATGAAGAATCCTAACCAACAGGGTGATCCCGCTGCAATTTCAGCTCCCTGGCACGCCTTATCGACAAAAGAAGTCCTCGAACATCTTAAAGTACACGAGGATGGGCTGACCAGCGCAGAGGCCGGTGCTCGCCTGGCCCAATATGGTCAGAACCAGCTGGCTGAGGCGCCGCGTCCAGGTTTCCTGAAAACGTTGTGGGACCAGATCAACAGTTTTGTCATCTGGCTGTTGATCATTGCATCGCTGGTCTCCGCCTTGCTGGGTGATTACATTGAATCCGCCGCGATTCTTGCCATTGTCATCCTGAACGCTGTTCTGGGCATCATCCAGGAGAGGCGCGCAGAAGACGCCCTGGCAGCGCTCAAGAAACTGGCTTCGCCGGAGGCCCACCTGCTGCGTGATGGTCACCGCACCAGCCTGCCGGCACGTGATCTGGTGCCGGGTGATATCGTCTTCCTTGAAGCAGGCAACTACATCCCGGCAGATATCCGCCTGCTGGAAGCGGTCAACCTCAGGATAGAGGAAGCCTCCCTCACCGGCGAGTCGCTGCCGGTGCAGAAGAATGCCGCCAGCATCCTTGAAAAGAATATCCCCCTCGGCGACCGGATGAACACCGCCTTCATGGGGACTCTGGTCTCTTACGGACGCGGGCGCGGCGTGGTCACCGGTACCGGGATGCGCACCCAGCTGGGGTTGATCGCTGAAATGCTTTCCAACGTGAATGTGGAAGAAACACCCCTCCAGCGCCGCCTTGAGCAGTTGGGTAAAACCCTTTCCATCGGGTCGCTCATCCTGGTGGCGATCGTATTCGTTGTGGCGCTCATCAACTACACTGCCATTGGTGAACTTTTCACCGGTCCGCTGGGGTATTTTAGAACATATGCCAAGGAAATCTCGGATGTTTTTATTATCGCTGTCAGCCTGGCGATCGCTGCTGTGCCTGAGGGCCTTCCTGCCGTTGTGACCATCAGCCTTGCGCTCGGCATGACCGAGATGGTCAGGCGCCACGCCCTCATCCGCAAACTCTCATCTGTGGAAACGCTCGGGTCCGCAACCACCATTTGCTCTGACAAAACCGGCACGCTCACCCAGAACGAAATGACCGTCACCCGTTTGTGGACGGACGGAACCTATATTGAGATCACCGGAAGCGGATACATTCCCGAAGGCGATTTTCTGGTGGAGGGGCAGAAGGTCGAGATGAAGAACTACCCCGCCGCGTTGACCACACTCTGGCTCGGCGTGCTGAACAATGATTCCCACCTGGAAATCACAGGCGAGCAGGAAGAGGAAAAAACCTACCGCATCGTCGGCGACCCAACCGAAGGCTCCCTGATCGTGGCTGCCGCCAAGGCGGGTGCCTGGCACAGCGAAGTGAAAGAAGCCTACCCGCGCGAGAATGAAGTCCCCTTCGACTCCGAACGCAAACGCATGATCACCATCCACGATGTGGGTAATCCGCATCCGGAGGATATATCCCCATTCTACGATACCAAGTTCAAGGGCTGGGATGTGATCGCCATCAAGGGCGCACCGGATGTGGTGCTGAACCTGTGCACCCAGTACCTCGGCATGGACGACAAGCCGTGCAGGTTGGATGATGCCGCGCACCAGCGCATCCTGGATGCCAACGATTCCATGACCCGGGATGCCTTGCGGGTGCTGGGCGTGGCTTACCGGCTGGAGAAGGATGTGCCGGCTGGCGAGCTCAAGGTGCAGGACCTTGAACACGATCTTGTCTTTGTGGGTTTGTTGGGCATGATCGATCCAGCCCGTCCCGAGGTGAAGATCGCCCTCGCCAAGGCTGCCCACGCCGGGATCCGCACCGTGATGATCACAGGCGATTTCCCGAACACAGCCAAAGCCATTGCGCAGGCGATCGGGCTACTGCGACCCGGTCACAAGGTGCGCACGGGGGCGGACGTGGACAAGATGTCGGACGACGAACTCAAGCGTGAGATCGAGATCACGGATGTTTTTGCACGCGTCTCTCCAGAACACAAGATGCGCATCGTTGACGCGCTCCAGGCCAATGATGAAGTGGTCGCCATGACCGGCGACGGGGTCAACGATGCCCCGGCCATTAAGCGCGCCGACATCGGTGTGGCGATGGGCATCACTGGCACCGACGTGGCAAAAGAAACAGCCGACATGGTGCTGACGGATGACAACTATGCCAGCATCGTCTCGGCTGTGGAACAGGGGCGCATCATTTACGCCAACATCCGCAAGTTCGTGTTCTTCCTGCTCTCCTCGAACGTCGCTGAGATCATGATCATTTTCCTCGCCACCCTGGCGGGATTTCCCGCCCCGCTGACCGCCATCCAGCTGCTCTGGCTCAATCTGATCACAGATGGCGCTCCGGCACTGGCCCTGGCGATGGAAAAGGGCGACCCGGACATCATGGATCAACAGCCTCGCAGGAAGAAGGAACCCATCATCAACCGCTCCATGGGCCTGGGGATCCTCATCCAGACCATCACACAGACCAGCGCAGTGCTGACCGCCTTTGCACTCGGTTTGTTCTGGGAACTCGCCGCTCTGGGTCACAGCCTGCCGGTTGGCACAAGTGCGGTTTCCTTCCTGTTCAATTTCGACTGGCGCAGCGTGGACCTGGATGCCATTCAAACAGCCGAGACGATGGCATTCATCACCCTCTCGCTGTGCGAACTCTTCCGCGCCTACACCGTTCGCTCGGAACGCGCTTCGCTGTTCCGGATCGGCGTGTTTTCAAACAAGTGGATGCAGTATGCGGTGGGCTTTTCGATCGCCCTGCTCCTGCTGGTGTGCACCGTGCCTTTCCTGCAGGATATCTTCAATACTCACTTCATGTCGCTGCGCGAATGGACGGTGGTACTGAGCCTCGCCCTGCTCCCGGCTTTCTCTGAAGAGGTGACCAAGTTCTTCCTGCGCCGCAGTGACCGACGCCAGGTTTCCCCCCAGCAGGATGGGAACAGTGTTTGATCATTTCTAACTAATTTCCCCAATATGAAGAACTAAAACCCCGGCTCAATACCGGGGCTTATTCTATCCCAGCTTCAATCCGACCACCTGTTGAAGGATCGCCGAAAGCACCCGCAGGTTGGGGATCGCTGAGACCATCGCACTGGCTCCGCTGAACCAGCCGCCATCGACCCTGGATATTTTCATGGATCCCTGGCGGATGGCGATCTGCTTGACCTCCGCCCAGGAAAAATTCTTCTTGCCGACCGTAATCCCGGTCTTATTAATGGTGACCGGTCCGAAAGAGAGGGACTGCCCGAGGTTATACTGGTCGGCGGCGCGTTCGTACAGTTGCGGAAAGATGCCTTCCTCGATGGTCTTCGCCAGTTGCTCAACTTTCTTGATCGAATCAGACAATACCAGACGATGATTCTGGCGGTTTATTATTGTATAGGTATGGGTTGTGCCTGTATAAATCCCGTTGGTGTAATGGCGCGTGATGGCGGAGGTCATCGAGACGACCTGGTCCCAGGGCCAAATCTGCAAGCCTTTGCGGTCGTTGTATGCAAAGCCGCGCTCGTATGCCACCACGCCCTTATCCCAGTGGACATACGCGATCCAGGCTGCCAGCATTCCGAAAATGATCAGGACAACGGTGATCCCCAGCGGTATGGTGAGGGTATCGTCAAGCAAGGCCGCGCCGTGCTGCTCGAAGGCTGTATAGGCGTTGAACAACCCCATGAACATCACCACAGCTGCACCGGTAATAAGAAGCAAGCAAACCACCAGGCTGCCCCATCTGTACCCCTGCTTGACCGGGTAATATTCGCCTCGCCCTCCCAATCCGATGACCGGGAGGAACCGGGCGGGAATTTGCGGATTGTTCATGTGCCCCTCCAAATAAATGACCGGGCGCGGCTGGCCCGGTCAGGAATGTGATTAAAAGGACGGCAAATTGCGTTTCAGGATGGTGTACATCCCCATGGCTTTGACCGCACCTGTGACCACGCAGGTTGCTGGTTCATCCACCAGGTAGGCAGGGATGCCAAGCGATTTTGTCAGCAGTTTATCGATGCCGCGCAGCATCGCCCCGCCGCCGCACAACGCCACGCCGCGGTCAATGATATCGGATACAAGTTCAGGCGGTGTTTTTTCCAGCACGCGCCGGCAGGTCTCGACCACCTGTTTGAGCGGGTCCTGCAGAGCTTCCACCACCTCCCCGGTCGTTATGGTGACCGGTCGAGGCAGGCCGCTCACCTGGTCCTGCCCCTGCACTTCCAATCCTTCTTCTTTATCCTGGGGGATCGCCGCACCGATCTTGATCTTCAATTGCTCGGCAGTGGTGGGACCGATGATGATCCCGTATTTTTTGCGCACATAGGAAACGATGGCATCATCCAGCTGGATCCCGCCGGAGCGCATGGTTTCGGCGGCAACGATGCCGTACATTGAAATGACCGCTGACTGCGTAACCCCCCCGCCCAGGCAGATGATCATATTTCCGGAGGGCATGCCGATCGGCAGATCCACGCCGAGAGCGGCTGCCAGCGGCTGCTGGATGAGATAGGCATCCCGGCTGCCCGCCTGAAGGACGGCTTCGTGGACGGCGCGCGATTCAACGCTGGTGACACCGTGGGGAACGGTGATCATCACCCGCGGTCGGAAGAGGCGCATCGGTCCGCTAACACGACGCAGCAGGTGATGCAGCAGGGCTTCGGTGATCTCGTAATCCGCGACAACCCCATTTTGCAGCGGGTGGGCCACCTCGATGGTTTCATCAGAAACGCGGCCCTGCATCCCCTGCGCTTCCTTCCCCAACGCAACGATCTTCTGCTCCTGGATGACAATGGCTACAATGCTCGGCTCATCCGCAAGCACGCCGCCTCCATCCGCGATGCGGACGTTGATCGTGCCAAGGTCTATCCCGAGATCTTTGGAAAAGGAGAATGTGGATGGCATGGATCAGCTCGATTCCATTCAGTCGCTCATCCGCCCGGGCTTGGGGGTCGACCGCCGGTAACGCTTGACGGCATCCAGGCGCAGGTTGGATTTGCGCAGTGCAGCCTCAATTCTCAGATAGGCGTCCGAGTCTGCAGGCACGCCTTTGGCAAGTATTTCTTCAGCGCGCTTGCGGGCGTTTTCAGCGCGAGCCACGTCGATCTCTTCCACGTTTTCAGCCGCATCCGCCAGGATCGTGACCAGATCCGGCTGGACTTCGGCAACCCCCCCCGCAACGGTGAATATTTCCTCGCGCCCGGAAGTTCGGACCTTGATGATGCCCATCTTGAGGGTGGTCAGCAGCGGGGCGTGATGAGGCAGGATGCCCATCTCGCCGTCGCTTCCCGGGAGGACGACGATATCCACATCCCCTTCATAAACTTTGCGGTCCTGAGAGACTATCTCACATCGAATGGGCATTCTTCACATCTCCGCAGGCACCGGTTCCGGCTGGAAGCCCGTTCACGGGTTCAGACCGGCAGGCCGGGGCGCCTGCCATCGCCTTACGCGCCTTTAGCCAGCGATTCTGCCCGGAGGCGCGCATCATCGATGGTGCCGGCCATCATGAAAGCCTGCTCGGGCAGGTCATCACATTTGCCATCCAGGATCTCGCGAAAACCGCGCACGGTTTCCTTGATGGGAACATACTTGCCGGGAAGGCCGGTGAACACTTCTGCCACAAAGAACGGCTGCGAGAAGAAACGTTCGATCTTGCGCGCCCGCGAGACCACCAGCTTGTCGTCTTCGCTCAACTCGTCGATACCGAGGATGGCGATGATATCCTGCAGGTCCTTGTAGCGCTGCAGGATGCGCTGACATTCGCGGGCAGTGGTGTAATGCTCGGCGCCGACGATGTTCGGGTCGAGAATGCGGCTGGTGGAAGCCAGCGGATCCACGGCCGGGTAAATTCCTTTTTCCACGATCGACCGCTCCAGGGCAATGGTGGCATCCAGGTGGGTGAAGGTGGCCACAGGCGCGGGGTCGGAATAATCATCTGCCGGCACGTAGACCGCTTGCATGGAGGTGATCGAGCCGCGCCGGGTGGAGGTGATGCGCTCCTGCAGTTCGCCCATTTCAGTTGCCAGGGTGGGCTGATACCCCACCGCGGAGGGCATCCTGCCCAGCAGGGCGGATACTTCCGAGCCCGACATGGTGAAGCGGAAGATGTTGTCAATGAACAGGAGCACATCGCGACCCTGGTCGCGGAAATACTCGGCCATCGAAAGGGCTGTCAGCGCCACCCGCAGGCGCACGCCGGGCGGCTCGTTCATCTGCCCGAAGACCATCACGGTATCCTTCATCACGCCCGACTCGAGCATCTCGCGGTAGAGCTGCGTACCTTCACGGCTGCGCTCCCCCACCCCGGCGAAGACCGAGTTGCCCTGGTGAACGGTGGCAACCGATCGGATGAGTTCCTGGATGACAATGGTCTTGCCCACCCCCGCGCCGCCAAAAATGCCCGTCTTGCCGCCCTTGGTGAAAGGCGCGATCAGGTCGATCACCTTGATCCCTGTTTCGAAGATCTCGGTGCGGGTGGACTGCTCGGCGAAAGGCGGAGCCGGGCGGTGGATGGGGTAGAACTGATCCGCAGCCACCTCGCCCTTCTCGTCCACCGGCCGACCCAGCACGTTGAAGATCCGACCCAGGGTGGAGAGCCCTACCGGTACCATGATGGGCGCACCGGTGGCGGTGGCGGGCAGGCCGCGCTGCAGGCCGTCGGTGGTATCCATCGAGACACAGCGAACCCTGTTGTCACCCAGGTGTTTCTCCACTTCCAGAACCAGGTTATCACGCCCAGGGCGCGGGATCTCAAGCGCTTCAAACACGTCCGGGAGTTCGCCCCCGGGGAACTCCACATCCACAACACTTCCCTGTACCTGGATCACTCGTCCAGTTGCTTTTGCCATTTGCGTCCTCCGATAATTTAATCCCGGGCAATTGCCTTCGCCAGTGCTTCCGCACCGCCGGCAATATCCAGGAGATCATTGGTGATCGTTTGCTGACGTGCCTTGTTATACTGCAGCTGCAGGTCGCCCACCAGGTCAATGGCGTTGTCAGTTGCGTTGCGCATGGCGACCATGCGGGCCGCATGTTCGGATGCCAGCGACTCCAGGATCGCCTGGTACACCTGCAGAGCCGTGAAGCGCGGCACGATCTCATCCATGATCTCGGTTTCATTGGGTTCATAGATGTAGGCCGCGGATAAGTGCTTTTGTTCAAAGGCTTCCACCCGCCCGCTCCCGTCGCTCACTTCCAGGGGCAGCAGTTTCTTAAGCACCGTCTCCTGCCTGGCCATGTTGATGAAATCGGTGAAGATCAGGTACACCTCGTCGGCCTCTCGGTTCAGGAACTCTTCCACGGCCATCCTGCCTATGGCGGAGACATCTGCAAACGAAGGTGCTGCCGGCAGGCTGCTGAATTCGGCGATGACCTGCCTGCGCCGGCGCATCAGCATATCCCGCCCCTTGCGCCCAACTGCAATGTAACGCACCGGGATGGCGGATTTACCAAAGTGCTGGCTGACAGAGCGGATGACATTGGTATTGTATGCACCCGCCAGTCCCCGATCACCGCTGATGACGAGCACCAGCACCTGGTGCACCTGCGCCCTGCGCGTCAGCAGCGGGTGCAGGTTCTCGCGCCCGGGCTGCCGGGCGATATGCGCCAGCACCTGCCAGGCCTTGGAGGCATAGGCACGCGTCGCGGAGACCGCAGCCATCGCCTTGCGCACCTTGCTGGCGGAGACCGCCTCGAGGGCACGCGTCACCTGCGAGATGTTCTTCACACTGCGGATTCTCATCCGCATTTCACGGGCTGAAGCCATGTTCTTTCTTTATCCTATTGCCAGGATGCCTGGAAGAGGGTCAGCGCTTCGCGCAGCTTCTTTTCATTGTCGTCAGTGATGCGCTGGCTTGCGGCAATATCCCGGGCAACTTCCGGGTGGGAACTGGTGAGGAAGCGCAGCATTTCCACTTCCCACTTCCTCATCTTATCCACCGGCACATTATCGGCATAACCGTTCGTCCCGGCAAACAGCACGATCACCTGGTTTTCCAGGGACATCGGCTCATACTGGGGCTGTTTGAGGATCTCCTGCATGCGCTGGCCGCGGGTGAGTTGCGCCTGCGTGGCCTTGTCCAGGTCGGAAGACATGAGGGCAAAGGCCGCCAGCTCACGGTAGGCTGCCATGTCGAGGCGCAGCCTGCCAGCCACCTGGCGCATGGCCCTCACCTGCGCTGAACCGCCCACGCGCGAGACCGAGATGCCCACGTCCACCGCCGGGCGGATGCCGGCGTTGAACAGGTTATTGACCAGGTAGATCTGTCCATCCGTGATGGAAATGACATTGGTGGGGATGTAGGCGGACACGTCGCTCAGCAGGGTTTCGATGATCGGCAGGGCGGTGAGGGAACCGCCGGAACCAGCCAGCTTGACCGTCCTGTAGTTATCGGGATCCTTCATCGCCGCCCGGGACTGCTCGGCATCGTGGGCGGAACGCGGCCCGCCGAAGATGCGGCCCTCGACGGCATCTTTCCCGGAGGCAAGTTTTTCCTTGAAATCCTTCCTGACGATGACGATCTTATCGGCAAGGCGGGAGGCGCGCTCCAGCAGGCGGGAATGGAGGTAGAAGATGTCGCCGGGGTAGGCTTCACGCCCCGGAGGTCGGCGCAGGAGCAGCGACACCTGGCGGTAGGCCCAGGCATGTTTGGAGAGGTCATCGTAGATGACCAGGGCATCCCGCCCGGTCTCCATGAACTCCTCGCCAATGGCGCAGCCTGCATACGGAGCGATGTACTGCAGGGCAGCTGACTCGTCGGCCGCGGCGATGACGATGATGGTGTGGTCCATGGCCCCGTGACGTTCGAGCAGCGCGGCGGTACGTGCCACCGCGGCCTTCTTCTGCCCGATGGCCACATAGATGCAGACCAGATCCTTGCCCTTCTGGTTGATGATGGTATCGATGGCGAGGGCGGTCTTGCCGGTCTGGCGGTCGCCGATGATCAGTTCGCGCTGGCCGCGCCCGATGGGGATCATCGAGTCGATGGCCTTGATGCCGGTCTGGACGGGGGTATCCACGTCCTGGCGCTGGACCACCCCGGCGGCGATGCGCTCGATGGGGCGGTAACCGCTGGCATTGATGGGACCCTTGCCGTCCACCGGCTCGCCGAGGACGTTGACCACGCGGCCGATGAGCCCATCCCCCACCGGCACCGAGGCGATGCGGCCGGTGGCAGAGACGCGCATCCCTTCAGCGATCCCGGAATAGTCGCCCATGATGATGACGCCGACCGCCTCCTTTTCCAGGTTGAAGGCGATGCCCATCACGCCGTTGGCGAACTGGACCAGCTCCTGCGACCTCACATTCGCCAGGCCGGAAACGCGGGCGATACCGTCGCCCGACTCCAGCACCGACCCCACGTCGGTAATTTCAACCTTCGATTCGAAGGATTCGATCTGTTTCTGCAAGTCACTGGTAATCTGCTCAATCAATTTTGCCATTCAGCCTCCCGGCAAGTATCGTGATTATTTACGCACAACTGCCCGGATGATAGTCGCGTCTCCGGGCACGCCGTGATGTTCAGTGTTGCGATGGGACCGCTCCAACAGGATCATTAGGAGCCTCAAAGCTGAGACTGGAGCGGCTCGAGCGGGCTAATGATACCTGAAAGCCCTGCCATTGTCCAGTTTCACCCTGTATCCAGAGGAGGGAGGGGACTTCGAGCGCCCGGTCGGCGGGGGGAATCGTTCCACGGAACAAAAGAGGAACAATTCCTCCTCTTCCGGGGGGCGGGGAGATTTCATGGGATATCCGGTTGTCAAGGTGCGAAATGAAATGCGGCAAGGGGACCGATGAAGGCCCTTGCCGCAGGAGGATTATAGCACAGATGTTCTTAGTTTAATCAAGGGTAGATTAGTGGATGGATGTCCGTTTGACCAATGCAAGCCAGGAGGGTCAAGGCGAGGACCGCAGGAACAATCCAGAGGGGACGGACGGGAGGAGATTTCATCGTGGACACCAATATTCCGTTTACATAAGGGGCGTTAATTGGAAGCCAGGATTAGAAGAAACATTAGAGTTGTACGTCGAAGTCTCGACATGGGAGCGGCGATTTCCATTATAAGCCCGCCCGAGGGGAACAGCACTGACCTGCTTTCGCGATAAAGGGTAGACCGGCGGGGGTAGTGACCCCCAACAAGGACTATAATAGAAGTCTGCTAATTGTTGAATAGATCAAGGAGAATTTCAAATGAGCAAGCGAGAAGACGGACTCCGGGATGTTCTCAATGACACGGCCATGGAAATATCAAAAATGTACGACAACCCGCGTTCCTGGCAGTCGTGGCTGGTCTATTTGCTGGAACGCCTGGAGGAACAGGCCATGCGCAATGAGTCCGGGAACATGGAATCTTTCAAGGAAATGTTGTCGGCTTTGCAGGATGAACTGAGGAACCGGCTGAAGACGGGCGGCTGGTAACGCAATATTGCGCATTTAATTGTGCCCGAAAGATAAAAACTTCGGGGCATCTGTGCCTCATGGCACCGATACAGCCGGCGGCGGCTGGTTGCCGCCCCGGCCAGGGAACCCGCTTTTGTAATAAAAAGACTCCAACAAAGTGGAGTCTTTTGTGTCGGGGTGACGCAAAGAGCACGGGGGGATGGATAAACCTGAACCAGACCTTTCCAAACTGCGGGGGACGAATCAGCTGGCTGGCCTGGCGTAAACAGTGGAACCTCCGAAATCCAGGTTGACGCATGGTTCTTTGCCAACCACCCAGGCATCGTGTCCGGCGGGAACAACTCCCACTTCGCCGGGACCGAACTCTGCCGTGGTGCCATCGACCATCTTAACGGAGAGTCGTCCTGAAACGATATAAAGAAGGTGCTGCACCTGGCAGCTTTCGGTTTTTGCGATCGGTTTGATGGATTCCGACCAGCGCCATCCTGGCTCAAATCGATTGCGGATCGCCTGGAAATCATCCAATTTCACGACTTCGACTTTTCCGCTGGCAATGGGCCGCGTTTCATCGGGTACTTCAAAACTCTTCTTAATAAGTTTGCTCATTTTGTGCCTCCAATTTTATCGAAAACAACCGTGATCCATGTTCACTCTGGCGCGATATTTGCAAACCGTTTGGTCTGCGGGGATAGTACGATGCGTTCTGTCTGTATACTACATCCAGTATAATCATCTATCTGTTATTAGGATATATTATATGGTATTTGTCCGATTATGTCAAGGATATGGCATGGGTATGGTCGAAGCGCTTCATCGGTGCCTCATCCCAGCGTCTCATGGCGCTGGGATGAGGCACCGAACCCTTCGGCGGCAGCTGGATGCCGCCCCGGCCAGGAAACCCGGGCCTGGAATCAAAAGACTCCGCAATTCGCGGAGTCTTTTTTGTCGGGGCGCCGGGAATTGAACCCGGGACCTCTTGCACCCCATGCAAGCGCGCTAGCCGGACTGCGCCACGCCCCGATCGGCAAGGCGCAATTATAGTCGCGAACGGTCTTTCTGACAATGAAACCTCCCGCGCAGGAGATCCATAAGCCGCCCTGGGTACATCGCCCGCGATCCCCGGGTCCCGTTTTGCGGTACAATCCAGCCGATGACTGAAAACCGTTCCCTGCCGGAACCCTCGCGCCTCAGCGTGCTGACCGCCGCCATCCTGCTGGCTTTCGCCCTGACCCGGGTACTGCAGTCACCGCAGCTGTTCACCCTGCCCATCTCGCTGGGGAATTTCAACCTCACACTCCGCTTCAACCTGAACGCCGTCATCATCCTCCTGGCCGCCGGCGTGACCGCCACCGGCATGGACTGGCTGCTGCGCACCCATCCGGCGTTGAAAAAAGGGGAAAGCCGCGAGCACTGGCTGCTCCCCACCCTCACCGTCCTGGTGACCGGCATCGCCCTGTACACCCTGCCGAATACGCCTGTCTGGTGGATCGGTTTCAGCGTGGGGGCGATCCTCTTTCTCGCTGTTTCCCTTTCTGAATATGTAGCAGTGGATCCCAACGACAGGCGCTATCCTCTGGCAACCGCTTTCCTCAACGTCCTGGCGTTTGTCATTTTTCTCATCCTGGGTGCCGCCCTCAAGGCGACAGACGCCCGCCTGGTGCTGGTGGTGCCGGCATTGTTCCTGGCGGGCGCGCTGACCGCCCTGCGCACCCTGCACCTGCGCCTCAACGGTCGCTGGGAGGTCACCTGGGCAGCCGGGATCGGTCTGGTGGCTGCCCAGCTGGCTGCCGCCCTGCACTACCTGCCGCTCACACCTGTGCAATTCGGTCTTGCCCTGCTGGCTCCGCTGTATGCGCTCACCATCCTGGCTGTCAGCCTGGCTGAGGGCACTCCCTTCCGGCGGGCATTCGTTGAGCCGGTGATCATGCTTGTCTTGTTCCTGGCGCTGGGCCTCTGGTTTCGTTAAATGTCTGACAAATTGATCCTCACCCGCGAGATCTGGCGGGGGATGCAGCGTCACGTCCGCTGCCGCCTCCCGCTGGAAGCCTGCGGGCTGCTGGCAGGGAAACAGAGCCGCGTTGAGCTCAGGCTGGGCATCCCCAACATGGAGCGCAGCGAGCGGCGCTTCCACATGGAGCCGCGGGCGATGTGGCGCGCCTTTCAGCGCATCGAGGCTGCCGGGTTGGAGTTGGTCGGCATCTATCATTCGCACCCGCACGGTCCCGGCCATCCCTCGGCAACGGATATCGCAGAGAACCTGTACCCGGTGGCACAGCTCATCTGGTCGCGGGGCACAGGCAGGTGGCGCGGGCGCGCCTACCGGATCGAATCCGGGAAAACGACGGAAATATCCCTGGAATTCCGCCCTGCAGAGTGACTTTCGCCCAGGTTGTGTGTTACTGCTTTTAGAAATAATGAATTATCGCCAGGCGGGTGGGAATTTCCAGCTTCATCTCCATCGCGATTTCAATCCCGCCACTGCCAGCGATCATCTTTAACAAAGAACGCACGCCCTGGAGGAGACTTCCATGCAAGTGCTGATTGACGCCGGCATCCTGCTTGCGTCGTATGTTTTCGGTTCAGTTCCATTTGGTTTGATCGTCGTTAAATTGATGACCGGCAAGGACATCCGCACGATCGCCAGCGGTCGCACGGGGGGCACGAACGCCATGCGCGCCGCCGGACCCTGGGCGGGTGTGCTCACCGCGGTGCTCGATATCTTCAAGGCTGCAGCCACCGTCTGGCTGGCGCAGGCGATTACCCCCAACCTGTGGGTCCACAGCCTGGCGCCCATCGCCGCCGTGATCGGGCATAACCACTCCATCTTCATGATCGAGCGCGGTCCAGGCGGGCGCATCCAGTTGCGCGGCGGAGCCGGGGGAGCGGCCGCGGGCGGCGGGGCTTTTGGCCTGTGGCCGCCGGTGGCTTTTTTCCTGGTCCCGCTTGGCCTCCTGATCTGGTATGTCACCGGTTATGCCTCCATCACCACCCTTTCCATCGGCTTGCTGACGATCCTCATCTTTGGGGTGCGGGCCTCCCTGGGGCTCGGTCCCTGGGTCTATGTGCTCTATGGTTTCCTTGTCGAACTGCTGATGCTCTGGGCGCTGCGCCCAAACCTGAAGCGCCTGAAGGAAGGCACCGAGCGCCGTCACGGTCTGCCGGTGAAGCTGCAGCAGATGAAACAAAAGCGAGCCAGCAAGGACAAGGAAGAAAAAAGCGGCTGAAGCCGCTTCACAGGTCTGCTTTACTGTTTGAAATAAAGACGGCCGCATCCCAGTGGTGCGGCCGCCTGGTTTATTCTTTACCGGCTTCCCTGGCTTCCTTTTCTTCCAGGTAGAGGGCGCGTAAATTCCGGCGGTGTAGTTCGACCGCCAGCCCGCCAAGGAAGATCCGGCTTTTGCCGCAGGCTTCGATGTTGTTCTCATCCAGGTAATCCTGCGGTGCACGCCTGCGCACCGCCGTCCGGGCGACTTTTCGAATCGTCGTCAGGTAGTTCAGGTTTTCCTTCACCGCCCCGTCGATCTCACCGCGCAGGATGATATCCCCGTGCCCCTGGATGATGTTCTCCAGACCCATGCGCCCGATCTTTTTAATGGAAGAAGTGATGGCTTCGGCATCGCCGTCCACCAGGTAGGGCAATGGCATGAAGGAATCTCCTGCGAAAAGGACGCGGTCCTCTTCCACCAGAACGGCGATCCCGTCCGGGCTGTGCCCGGGCGCAGACAGGATCGACAGGTTCTTCTTGCCGACGCGCAGGTTGAGCGTGCCTTCGTCAAAGGTCAATTGGGGCAGGACGATCTTCACCTGCCGGAAGGTTTGATTCGTCCTGCGGGCGTTCTCAAGGGCGGGCATGCCGCGCTCGATCAGCATCTGGCGGCACAGGCTGTGGGCGATTATGGTGGCACCCGGGAAGAAACAATTCCCCCAGGTGTGGTCTGCATGGTAATGCGTGTTGATGACATAGCGCACCTGCACCCCGATCTCATGCTCGATGAAATCGCGGATGGTAAGGGTTTCTTCGGGCATGGCCAGGGTATCGATGACGATCGCCCACTGCGGACCCACAACCACGCCCGCAGTCACCTGCGCATAAATTTCACTCTGGAACCAGTAGACATTTTCTGAAACGCGTTCGCGATGCATAGGGAACCTCGGGAAGAAGATGCCTTAATCTAGCACAAATGGGGGGCAAAAGTCAAGGAAACACGTATATTGGTCGATGTTTTTCGGAGAAAACCTTCCATCATTCGCGCCTGCCATGCTGCAGATCAGATACCCCTCCTGAGGAGTATAGATAAAACCTTGACGTCGCACAAGGCAAATGATAAACTGGCTCCATCTTAGCAAGAAAGGAGGCTCGTAAAATGTCAAAACTCATCCTTGTCCCTGAAGTTCTATTGAGCGCGCCTCCTGTGCGGAGCAAGCAATAACTTTGGCGGATGCATCCGCCCGTTAATCCCACCCACACACCGCAGGCGCCTCGGCCTGCGGTTTTTCTTTATCCAACCGCGGGCGGCAGTGCCTGCGGTTTCGATTTTTCACAAAGGAATAAAGAGAGATGCACGATCTCAACTTCACATCCCCGGGTCATGAAACCTGGATCGTTCAACAGGGAACCATCCCCTCGCATCCACCCCATTCCTCACCGGAAGGGTTTTCAACTGGAAGCCAATTGGTCAACTATGAAAACAACTGATTACCAAACATTATATGAGGAGATCGACAGCGACCTCCCGCCCGTGACCTACGAAAAGATCAAGAAACCGGCAGGTCATGGGTTAAAGAAAGTGCCAGACTCGATGGCCCAGATCATCCATTCCCAGGATGACTCGGTGGATTCCTTTAAGTTCACCTACCATGCTTCACGCCATGAACAGAGCTGGCTGCTCGAGTCGCTGGGAAGCATTTACGAAGAGCACTGGATCTCGGATATCCTGCGCATGGTCAAAGGCGGGAAGGAAGCCACGGTCTACCTCTGCAAAGCCGGCCATTCGGTCCATGCGCCCATGTTGGCTGCCAAGATCTACCGCCCGCGCATGCTGCGCAACCTGAAGAACGACCAGCTTTACCGTGAAGGCCGCGCCGTGCTCGACAAGGACAGCCACATCGTCAAGGACCTGGGCATGCTCAAGGCCGAGCACAAGCGCAGCGTTTACGGCGAGCAGATCCGCCACCAGTCCTGGATCGCCTATGAGTTCCAGAGCCTGAAGAAACTGCACGCCGCAGGAGCGGATGTACCCGAGCCGTACGAGATGGCGATCAATGCCATCCTGATGGGCTACATCGGCGACGAGCAGTCCGGGGCTCCCAGCCTCAACACGGTCAATCTCCACCGGGCGGAGGTGAGACCGCTCTTCGATCGGGTGTTGAAGAACATTAATATCATGCTCGATCAGCAGATCGTCCATGGTGATCTTTCCGCCTACAATATTTTGTATTGGGATGGTCAGATCACGCTGATCGATTTTCCGCAGGTGATTTCGCCGCTTGGTCATCGCGGCGCCTACCAGATCTTCAGCCGCGATGTCAGGCGATTGTGCGAGTACTTTGCACGCCAGGGCTTGCAGACGGATCCCTCCCGCCTTGCAGCTGACCTGTGGCGCTCGCACGGCTACCACCTGCGCCCGGAGATCCACCCACGCTACCTGGACGCGGATGATCCGCGCAACCGCAAACTCTGGAAGGAGGGCTGAGGGCGCCGGCCTTCGCACTTGACCGGAATTCAAACGGCGTGATACACTTCGATTGTACGAATTCCAGTCGAAAGGAGGCGCACTTCATGGTCAAATCGATTCTTTCCACCATCGCCATCATCCGCAGCATTGATGCCGGCGGTCAGATAATCCCTTCGCGGAGTGCGCCTGTTGCCTGAGAAGATACACGCAGTTTTTGCCGGCCACGGACACTCCCAACCCGTGGCCTTTTTCTTTGCCGATCCAGCCTGCGGTCAAACCAAATCCGTGCTGTCATGTCGTTCGATTAATTGAAAGGAAATCCAATGAGCATTGAAATCTTCCTTCCCCATTCCCCCTCGATCCCCGGTCTCTCCTTCCGCCAATTCCGGGGTGAATCGGACTATCCTGCGATGGCTGCCCTGATCCTGGGCTGCAATGATGCCGATGGCCTCGAAAACAGCACCAACGTGGAAGATATCGCCCGCAATTACCGCCACCTGGAAAACTGCGACACAGCGACGGACATGCTGCTCGCTGAGGTGGAAGGACGCCTGGCAGCCTACGGGCGCATCTGGTGGGATGACCTCTCCGAAGGCACCCGCCTGTATCATTTGTTCGGCTTCCTGCACCCGCTCTGGCGCGGAAAGGGACTCGGATCGGTCATGTGGGCAGCCGGGGAGCGCCGCGCCCGGGAGATCGCCGCCGCCCACCCGCAGGGAATGCCAAAATTCATACAGGTGGTACCCTACGACACCGAAAAGGACCTCATCGCCATGCTGGAAAACCAAGGGTACAAACCGGTGCGCTATGAGAATCATATGGTTCGCGATCTCAGCGAGCCCATCCCCGAGGCGCCCATGCCACCGGGGCTGGAGGTCCGCCCGGTGAAGACGGAGAACCTTCGGCATATCTTCGAAGCCAGCAACGAAGCCTTCCGCGATCACTGGGGCAGCCGCGACGAGAGCGAGGAGGAATACAAATCTCAAATGGAGAGCCCGGAGTTCCGCCCGGAACTATGGAAAGTTGCCTGGGATGGCGACCAGATGGCCGGAGTCGTGCACAATTATATTATCGAGAAAGAAAATGCTGCTTTTCAGCGCAAGCGCGGCTACACCGAAGGCATCTGCACCCGCCGACCGTGGCGCAGGCTGGGCCTGGCGCATGCCCTGCTCGTCCAGAGCATGCAGATGTTCAGGGAAATGGGCATGACCGAAACCGCCCTCAGCACGGACTCGGAGAACATCTCCGGCTCCGTCCGCCTGTACGAGAGCATCGGCTACCGCATGGTGAAGCGTCAGATCGCCTTCCGCAAGCCGATGGAGTAAAATAAGGTATCAGAAAACCATCAGCCTGTCTCAGCCAAGGAGTCTGAAATGCAAATCCGCTGCACCTACTGCCAGACCATGTTCGCCATCAGCCGCGAGAACATGCTCGCCGACCTGGAACACATGGAAGAAAACAAACTGATCTACCACGATGCCCACTGCCCGAAGTGCCGCCGCGCCAACCGGGTTGAAAAGCGGATCCTGGAACGCGCATTCCCGGATTGGAAGAATGCGCTCAAGACCATGGAAAAGGAAGCTGCCAAGCCCGCCGTTGCCCCCGAAAAACCAACCAAGTTATCGGTCTCCCCAAAGGCAGCCGCGGCGCTGAAAAACTCCGCCAAACCGGCGAAGAAGACCGCTGCGAAACCACGCCGGAAGGCAGCCGGAAAACCGGTCAAGAAAGCGGGCATCAACGAGTTCCACCCGAAACCGGCGCCCAAGGCAAAGGGGAAACCTTCCGAAAAAAAGAAGAAATGACGCTCCGGGCAGTTTTCGTCGATTTCGGCGGTGTGCTCCTGCGCACCGAGGATCAAGGGCCGCGCCTCCGCCTGGCTGAACGCCTGGGAGTACCCGCGGGGCAGTTGGAGAAATTGGTCTTCGAGAGCAGGTCCAGCCTGCAGGCTTCCACCGGCGAGATCACGGAAGAGGCTCACTGGCAGTCTGTGGGAGATGCCCTGGGCATCAGCCGTCAGGAGACCAAAAAACTCACCGCTGAGTTCTTTGCGGGTGACCGCCTCGACACGGACCTGATCGAATTCCTGCGCGGCCTTCGCCCGCAGTGCAGGGTCGGCCTGATCAGCAATGCCTGGTCCGGCCTGCGGGACTATATCACCCGCAATCATTTCTCGGATGTATTCGACGAGATGGTCATCTCTGCCGAGGTGGGCCTGGTCAAACCCGACCCCCGCATTTACCGATTGGCGCTCGAAAGGATGAATGTCCCACCCGAAGACTCGCTCTTCCTGGATGACATGCCCGCCAACATGCAGGCTGCCCTTTCCGTCGGCATGCACGCCCTCCAATTCGTTCAGCCGGCGGAAACACTGGCAGAATTGAAACGCCTCTTATCAGATCACCGGTGACCTCCTGCCTGTCGGGGGGAAAGGTCACCAGACAGGACAACCATGATAATCCAGCTCAATGACCGCCCGATCCTCAGCCAACTGGCGGACGGCTTGGTCCTCTGCTGTTCGACCTCCGCTGATGCAGACGCCCTGGCGGAATTCAACTCACACATCCACAGCGATTTCGGCTTCGACAAGCCCGACCAGCGCGTCGGTGCCTGGACCCGCGACCTGCTCACCCGGCCCCATCCCACGTTCCATGCGGAAGATTGCACGCTGGTGGTGGAAGCTGCCAGCGGGAAGATCATCTCCTCCATGAACCTGATCTCCCAGACCTGGGCTTACGAGGGGATCCCTTTCAGCGTGGGCCACCCGGAACTGGTCGGCACCCTGCCCGAATACCGCAAGCGCGGGCTCGTGCGCCTGCAGTTTGAAGAGGTCCACCGCTGGAGCGCCACCCGCGGCGAACTCGTCCAGGGAATCACCGGCATCCCGTTCTATTACAAGATCTTCGGCTACGAGATGGGGTTGGAACTGGACAGCGGTCGCATAGGCTACGAAGCCCACCTTCCCAAGTTAAAGGAAGGCGAGACCGAACCATTCAATCTGCGTCCCGCCACCGTGGACGACATCCCATTCCTGATGTCGGTCTACGCCTACGCCTGCGAACGCCACCTGATCACCTGCGTGCGCGATGAAACCATCTGGAGCTACGACCTGGCGGGGCAGAGCGATACAAATGTCGACCGCCTGGAGTTCCGCATCATCCAGCGCCCGGATGGCGAACCGGTCGGTTACCTCGCCCACCCCTGGTATGACTGGACGTGGGGGCTGTCTGCCCGTCATTACGAACTCAAGCCGGGTATTTCCTGGCTCGAGGTGACCCCCTCCGTGGCTCGTTACCTCTGGGAAACAGGCGGAGAGTACGCCAGGAGGGATGGTCGTCCCGAAGTCCGCACCACGTACGGTTTCTGGTTCGGGAGTGAGCATCCATCCTACGACCTGTTTCGCAGCCGCCTGCCCAATATTCGGGATCCGTACGCATGGTACATTCGCGTGCCTGATCTGCCCGCCTTCCTGCGCCGCATCACCCCCGCACTCGAGCAGCATATTGAAGCGTCGGTCATCACCGGTCACACCGGCGAGATCAAGATCAGTTTTTACCGCAGCGGGCTGCACCTCAAACTCGAAAAAGGCAAACTGGTCTCCATCGAATCCTGGATGCCCAGTCATGAGGACCAGGGTCATGCCGCCTTTCCCGATCTATCCTTCACGCAACTGGTCTTCGGCTACCGCACCTTCGACCAGCTTGAACAGTCGTATGCTGATTGTTGGTGCCGGGATGACGGGCAGCGTGTGCTCCTGGCGACTCTCTTTCCGAAAAAGGCTTCTGCCGTGATGATGGTGAATTAGCAAACCCTGCCTGCGCCAGCTTCCCGGTTTTGAAAGAAAATAATCA
>Ga0315278_10001470_pt1 | contig 20634 bp, 16 predicted proteins | sample YL17G06_0_MG_FD_203880 | JGI IMG/M metagenome (GOLD analysis project Ga0315278, IMG submission 203880) | Sediment microbial communities from Yellowstone Lake, YNP, Wyoming, USA - YL17G06_0 | ecosystem: Environmental > Aquatic > Freshwater > Lake > Sediment | place: USA: Wyoming | collected... | reverse complement strand
CCTGGTGAGGTTCTTCAAGAAGAACCCGCACTCCAACTTCTACCAGAACGAGCGGAGCTGGATGACCGCCAAGTACCCGTTCAACAAGTGCAGCGGCCTTGCGGCCCTGGATGTGCTCACGAAGATCGGGATCGGGTCGGAGGACCCGAGGATGGAGGAGCCCATCAGATGGCTGCTCTCGGCCCGGTACCGCGACGGTCTCTGGACAGAATCCGACAGGCCGCACACCGAGACGGGGCAGTGCCTCACCCTGATGGCCCTGATCGCGCTGGACAGATACGCCCGGACGATGTAGGGCTCCCATCCCGAAGCGTCTGGAGGGGTGGAAAGTTCTCGAGCGACATTCTTGCGCGAAGCTCAACTGGCAATGACATCCGGGATGGGGACTCGCCTGGGCCTACCATCTCGGTCTATGCAAGCAGGCCAGCGGCCCTTAGCTCTTGCGTGATCTTCTCGACGGCGATCTCGACATCCTCCGGCTTTCGGGCGCCAGTGCACACCAGCTTCCCGCTGCCGAACAGAAGCACGACCACCTTCGGCACGTCGAGCCGGTAAACGAGTCCAGGGAATTGCTCAGGTTCGTACTCGACCTTCTCAAGACCGAGGCTGATGGCTATTGAGTTGAGATTGATCTTCGCCCCGAGGTCGCTCGAGGCGACGATGTTCTGCACCTCTATCTTGGGCTTGGTCTTGATCACAATGCCCGCGGCCTCGATCTTCTTGACCACCTTGCTGATGGCGATCTCTACCTGTTCAAGGCTCTTGCCACCGGTGCATACAGCCTTTCCGCTTCTGAAAAGCAGCGTCGCCGTCTTCGGTTCTTTGAGCCGATAAATCAGCCCCGGGAACTGCTCTGGGTCGTATTCCGCACCATCAAGTGCAAGCACGATTGCCTGAAGATCTAGCTCCGTCCCGAGAGATGTTGAGGCGACAACGTTTTCAATTTTTATCACTGCCATGGGACCTACACCAGCCTGACGGTATAGGAATAGGCTTCTTATATAGCGCGCCCTTCGCCCGCGGTGCAAGTTTTGCAGGTCGGGGGATCGAGTCCAGCTAGGTGTCAATGGCCCCCTGAGGGGTGTAGAGTCACGTGGTGTTGCGAAGCATACATGATTCCTGCAAACCAGGCCTCGTCTCCATCTCGGCACACCCCGCCGGCGATCAACGCAGACCGCATCCCGCAATTCTCGGACCGTGTCTCGCCGGTACAAATGGTGCGAGGGCCTTGATCTCGGCCCGGCATCTAACCCCCAATCGGAACCGGAGCTGCGATCTCCAAAGCATAAGCAGAGCCTCGATGAGGGGGTTCCGTACCGGGAGTGAAACGAGCGGGATATGGGGGATCCTGACCGCCGCAGACGAGCGGGGGATCAAACGATCCGCATTTGGATCATGAAAAGGGTTTTGTACGATCGTCCCTGCCATCCACTTGCTCAGCCCAATCACTCGACCATATGACACGACACGGCAGGCGAAAGGAGGCGGTCCTGAAGCGACCTCATTGTCCCTTGAGCGTCCTCTGGACCTTCTTGGGACCACGTTCCCTTTGAAGCGGTCCTGGCGCCCACCAACCCCACTTGCCGAGCAGGGTCATCATCGCGGGGACGATGTATGTCCGGACGACCATCGCATCCAACAGGATGGCGAAGGCAAGGGCGAACCCGATCTCCTTCAGCATCATCGTTCCCGAGACCATCATCATGGCGAAGGCCGACCCCATGATCAATGCCAATGCGGTGATGATCCCACCGGTCCAATCCAGCGATTCGACGATCGCGTCACGGTTGGACTTCCCCTTGTGGATCTCTTCCCGTATCCTTGTGAGGATGAAGATGTTGTAGTCCATCCCGATGCCCATCAGCATTATGAACAGCAACAGGGGGATTATCCACAGGATCGGCTCGTTCATGGAGTAACCGAACAGGCCGACCGTCGCGGCGAAGGCCCATGTGATGCTGAGCATGATGGACAGTATCGCGAACAGAGAGAGCAGAAGGGCTCCGAGCACTATGAGCAGCACGATGAATATGCCGATGACTACGATAATCTCCATTACGGAGAACTGCTGGTCCAGGTCCTTGGCCAGCTCGGCGATCGTAGCTGTCGACCCACCTACATACACATCTGCGGACGCGAGGGATGGATCTTCGGCTTTCAAGGACGCGATCATGGCGTGGATGTCGTCGATGGTGCTGATCGACTCTGGAGTCATCGGTCCAGCCTCGAGTACGACCGTGACCAGGACGGTGCGCTGGTCCAGGCCGACGGTCTCGAGCATGAGGAGTTCCTGGCTGGCACGGGCATCCGAGGACAAATTGCTGAGGTTCCTGTAATCGATGGCAGAACCCTGGGGGTTCGTCGTGCCCGTCACCTGCTTCACGTTGTCCATGGACGAGAGGGAAGAAGTGACCAGCGCGACAGAATCCAGCGCGTCGACACTGAAGTTGCCGTCGACATACACGGGAGAGTCGAACACGATCACGATCTCCGTCGGCATTATCCTGCCCGCGCCGAATCCATCGGTCATCGCAGTGATGCCATCATTGCTCTCGACCCCGGAGGACATACCGCCGATGAAATCGAAGCTCGTGTCCGCGGTGATGAAGATGTAGCTCGTGGGCACCGAGATGAGGAGGGCCGCGATCATGACTGCCTTCGCATGCTTGATGGAGAAGGTCGCGGCCTTGCGGAAATAGCCGTGATGCCCTTGCGCCCTCTTCGCCATCACGCTCTCCGCGTACTTCGCCCAGCGCTTTCCTCTCGTGGGCCAGAATATCCTGTTACCCAGCACGAGGAGCAGGGATGGCACCAGTGTCAATGCGACAAGGAGCGATATGCCGACCGCCATCCCGAGGACCAGGCCCATGGTCCTGATCATGGAGAAATTGGAGAATGACAACGCGAAGAAGGATATCATCACCGTCGCGCCGCTGGTGGATATGCTCTCGCCAGCCCAGGTCACGGAGGTACGGACCGCCTCCTCCCTTCCGCGCCCCCTTACCCGCTCCTCCCTGTACCGAGCGACGATGAACATGGCATAGTCGGTGCCGACGCCGATCAGTATGCTGAAGAGCATGGTCACGACGGTGTAGTGGATATTGGCCACCAGGGAACCCACGACGAAGACTATCGCCTGGCTCACGCCCAAAGCCACCATCACGCTGCCCAGAGGAATGAACTGGGCCACGACGGATCTGAAGAACACGCCCATCAACACGATTATCAGGATGATCGAGACCGGCTCGATGAGCATCATGTCATCCATCATCGAGGATTCCATATCGGAAGATATGGCAGCGTCCCCGGTGACGTAGGTCTCATAGTCCGTCCCGAGGTAGGAGGACCTCGCAGCCGAAACCGCATCCCGCAGGAACTGCACGTTGTTCACTATGGGTTTCTGGTCGCCCTCCATGAAACTCGAGCTCTTGGAGAATGAGAGGACGATCAGCATCGTGCTGTTGTCCGGGCTCACGAACCCTGAGAGATATTCCTGGGGGATGCTGATAGGATAGTCCGAGATGGTACCTTCAGCGACGATCCGGGAGGCGAGTGCAGCGGCCTCCGGATAGTCGTATTCTGGACCCATCGCATAGACCTCCTCGAGGAAGGCGAGGTCATCGATCCCGGAAAGCGACGATATCATCGAGATGGAGAATCCGTGGACCACGCTGGAGTTCGAGAAGGTGTCGAGACCGAAAGAGTATAGAACCGCGGTCATCACCGCCTTCTGGTCGGCGGGATACGGCATCTCTCCGATGAAGACCGGCGCGGCTTTCCCTATCGAATACTCAGCTCTGGCCGCCGGATCGGATACCAACGTGGAATTGTCCCAGGTCGCGTCCCACTCTGTCGTGAACAGGGAGAAGTACCGATAAGTGGCGTTCTTGACCGTCGTGTCCTCTTCGGCGAGGATGACGTCCAGAGCGGATACCGTCATCCAGTAGGCCTCAGCATCGCAAGCCGATGCATCGGGGGTCGCGTTGTAGCAGTAGATCCAGTTGTTCAGATACAGTGAGGGAACCCCATAGAGGAGGTTCGCGGTCAGATTGACCTCGGACTCCACAGAGTACATCATCGGTCCTATCTCGACCACGGTGGCGGTGATCGCACCGGTGAACACGGAGTAGACAGTGGTCATGGATTCCAGGTACTTGATGTCAGCATCCGCGGTCACATTGCTCTCGAGGGCCAGACAGAAATCCCTAACCGAAGGACTGGTGACGTCGGTCCCGGTGATGACTATCATGAGAGTGCTGTTCGCTATAGCGGTGGGGAACTGTTCATCTATGATGTCCTGAGCGATCAGAGCCTCGTTGTCGCCACTGACCATCTCGGACTCCTGGTATACCAGCACCTCGTCGACTCTGAGCATCGCGGGCACCACGAACGCGAGGATGACAATCCAAGCGACGAGTATCTTCTTGTGGTGGCGTGTCACGCCATTAGCGAGTCTTTCGAATATCATAGGTGCACTCTCCCATCTGTTGTCATTACCATACTAACAAGAATGCTGTCAAATCCAAACTGACATATAAGTATTTCGCAATCACATCTACTCCATAGTAGATGTCAAAGAGAAGGATACATTGACCCAGAAGGATGCATTGACCCATCAAAGAGTCGTCGACAAGCTCATTTCGCTCGGCCTGACTACATACGAGGCCAAGGTATTCTCCGCTCTCACGAGGCTGGGAGAAGCTCGAGTGAGCGAGATCCACACAGTCGCCGAGGTCCCCAGGTCCGCCATCTATGAGACTCTGGACCGCTTGGAGCACCGAGGAATCATAGAGACATCGACTGGCAGGCCCAAGAGATTCAGGGCGGTACCTCCGAAGATCGCGATATCCAAGATAGAATCTGAAGTGATTAGTGCCGTCAGAGACGCACGTGAAGGGCTCGAGGAGCTCGCGTGCACACCATCTCATGGAGCTTCAGATGCCCGACTCTGGATCATCAAGGGGAAGACGAGGATAAGGGACACGATAGAGCGCATGATAGATTCCGTTAAGTCGGAGATGCTCGTCGCAGGGTACCCGGATCACATCATCGCGTTCGACGGATTATGGAGAAAGGCGAAGGCTAGGAAGATTAAGATCCGATTCGCCGCGACGGATCCAGACAAGATCAGGGCATTGAAGGGATATGGAGAGATCATCCGTCCCAAGACAAAGACGAAGATTCCGGAGTTGAATCCTCCCAAGGTGCTGTTCGTTCGTTCGGACAAGAAGATCATTCTCTTGGCGAGTGAGTACAAGGACGAGAATCAGATAGAGGACATGACTGCGTTCTGGACGGATGATGAATCGATAGTCGGATTCATCAACTACATCCTCATGCAACCGCTCCCAAACCACCTTGATCTGCGTGATCCTCGAGAGAGTTCTAAACGATAGCAGCATTCGATGGCAGTCAAACCGGGGCTACAGTCTCCGAAGTCATATGGCGAGCGCCTACAGAGTAGCCACCTCCGGCGGATGATGAGCTAGATGGGGCGGTTCGACCACGGCTCGCCGTGAGAAAGGACAACAGGGCCGTCGAGAAGGCGACGGAGGAAAGTCCACATGATTGCAGGCGCGACATTCATCTGCTGTTCTAAATAATAAAGTGCGAGGGCCCGGATATTGACCTGGAATTTGACGGCATCTAGACGTCAGAGCTTGAAGATCCAAGGTGGGATTCTTTACCGGCAGGAAATGAGCGGGTCGATGTCATTTCTTGACCTTAACGTATGCTGAGTTCTCCTTGAGGTATCTCTTGAAGAACCACTGGATGAAGATGCTGTCATTCTCATTCACCTGCGAACGCTCAAGCGCGTTGTAGTAGCTCCGGCGATTCTCATACGGGATGTTCAGAGGCAGGAACCCATGCCTATGCAGCACGAAGTTCATCAGGAGTCGGCTCATCCTACCGTTCCCGTCGGCAAACGGGTGGACCGTTACGAATCTCAGGTGGACTCCTGCTGCTAGTTCGACCGGGTGCATGGAGGACTTGTTCCGATCGTACCAGCGAAAGAACTCCCTGAGCAACGGTTGGACCTCGACCGGACTGGGAGGTACGAACCGGCTTCCTGAGATCGCGACCTGGTGTGCTCTGACCTTACCAGCTATGTCAGGCTTTGTCTCCTGGAACAGTCTCTTGTGCCACCTCAAGACGACCTGCAATGACAAGTCCTTCTCGCACAGCAGAGCTTCGCCGAACACTCTGTCGTGTGCTTCGGCCTCCTTGATGTCCCCGATCGGTTTCTGCCTGGGACTGAGACCTCTTTCCAGCAGGTCGGCCGTTTCGCGGTACGTGAGCTTTGAGCCCTCGATGCGGTTGGTATCATACGTGAACCTGACCGAGAACGAACGGCCCTGCTTCTGAAGGGCGCTCGGAGGTAGCGCACGCTTCTCCTTCTGGTAGTTGGAACGAACCTGGTCTAGAAGCGGGTACCATCGCGCTCTGTAGATCTCCGTGAGGAAGGCCCTCTTCACCCCTTCGATGTTGGAGGGCAATTTCACTCCAAGGTACTTCTCACGAGTCTGAATGCCCATGGAAGTCCTGACGGTGTGCTGGAGGTAGAAGTACTCCCGACCGTCGACCACCTTCTTCCTGATGGCGACCATGACAGCTCATACCCTTACATATGCATATAACTGTCGATTTAAATCAATATGTAAGGGTAGAAAGAAACCTTCCCGAACAGAGGACCGAGGAAGGCGGCGCTACTGATACCAAGACAAACACACGACAGATTGAATACAAATGTGCGAGGGCCCGGATTATCGCCCGGAATTTGCCGGTGTTTAAAGGTCAGAGCTTGAGGAATCAAGGTGGAATTCTCTGACGGTAGGAAATATCAGGATGACCGGAGAGTCACGGGTTCAAACTATCCGCAATAGGGTGCCATGAGAGGATAATGATCCTCCGCGGGGGTCCCGGCGAGATACGTATAGATCACAAGCGGAGTATCTCCAATTCCGTCTCCTCCCAAAGTGTCCTGCAGCTGTCCGCTATACATGTCGAGGCCGTTGTAGTCGAAGTAGTAGTTCCCTCCGTCAGGATAGCCGTTATCCCAGGAATTCAGCCAGCCCTGTTCGTCGAGAACTCCTCCGGCATGGTATTCAGAGTCCAGGGGGTCAGTGAGCATGTGGCCTCCAGACCAAAATGAGCTGAAGATGTTGTTGTGATAGACAACGCAGCCGCTAGCGTCTCGGAGTGAGATTCCACCGTAGCAGTTGCTGATGTTGTTCCTGGATATCGTGCAGTTCGTCACGGAGTCCCCTAGCTCTATGGCGCTATAGCTGCAGTTGTCGATCATGTTCCTGTCAATGGTCACGTCGTGAACGCAATCCAGGAAGACACCCCTTCCCATCGACAATGCATTGTTCAATACTGAGTTGTTTGTGATCAGGCAATCGGCTGATCCTGCATCCACCGTTATTGACTGACACCGATTCGAATCGACCAAGCAGTCGGAGCTGTTGCCAATCGCGATTGTTCCCCTCTCAAATAGGTTGTCAATGATGGACGAATTCCTGCAGGATTCAAGCGTCAAGGTCAGGTTGATGTTCTCTCTTGCGGAGAAATCCGCACAGCGAGTCGACGAGAACGTGCCGCCCCTGTTGTGGCACAGAGCATAGTTAGAGCAGTCGGCGATGTCGGCGGACATCAAGTTGCCGCAGAGCGTGAAATCGTCACAGCCATTGACACTACAAGAGCCTTCGTTGTCCTCGACCGAGAAGTCCGTCGCACTAGAGATTCTGATGCCCGTCTCTGAGACTGCGATACACCCGGACAGGTATGAGTAGGTGAAGATCGAATCTCTGAGCACGAACGACTGGGTCGTGTTCGATATCTCGATTGTCATCTGATTGTAGTGGTCAGATTCAGGGAAAGAAATCACGTAGGGGTCCGACTGGCTCCCGACGCCGGACACGACACCGTTTGCCGATGTCAAGTCCTCATCTCCATCAATGCGTATCTGTGTCACTTCCGAGCGGTAGTAAGAGTATTCATCATGGTGCTGGACGAGGGGATAGACCACGTAAGCTGCCCATACCGAGAGTACTAGGGCAATTGTTGCCGCGACGACAATCAGTCTCCACTTCCCCTCCATACGCGCCTCCTAGCGCATCGCGCCCTGCGCCCATGCAGCGTCAGTTCGAATGCCACGCCAGTGATTGTATACCAGTCTGTCGCTATATGAATCGTATGCATGCTTCTGTACGATCACAAGTCTCTCGTATCGCAGGTGGAATCTCCGCAGCCCCGGACATTCACCTGGAATTCACCGGTGTCTAGAGGTTGGAGCTTGAAGACTCAAGGCGGAATTCTTTGCCGGCAAGAAATCGGCTCTCTGAAGGGCAATGAGAATGAGAGGTTGGTTGCCTCTCGCCAAACTAATTCAGATACCTCCAGCTCAACGGTCGCTCCGCATTCTAGTAGCTGTGCCCCCATCCGACAGTTCCGAGCGGGAATATGTTGATCTGCAACACTCCCCCATCGCTCAGTAGGAATGGACACTCGAATTCCTGCCCTGGAAAGACAGAATATCGGAACGTGATCCCCATCTCATCGAATCCCTTGAACTCGTGAATCTCACTCCCATTGGAGACCAACATCCCACTCTCCAGCATCACTCCGGTATCGCTGATGAATATTTCATATTGGACATCCTCTGAATAGCCTATGCTATTGACTTGTATCGTGGCTTTGTGGGTGAGTCCTTCGAATACATCTGTGCAAAAGTAAGCCACTGCAAGTGAAGTTACCACAATAATTGCGATTACCACGGCAGCCAGCTTGACCAATCTGAGTCTGCTCTTATCAGCTGAAGCCTTTCTATCATTTATTGAATCAACCAGCCCCAACGCCACGCCCACCGAAAAGAAATCATTCTCGATGGCTTAAAGGATTCTCTCCGCCCCTAATGCATTCACCACGAGGCTGTGTGTTCCTGTCTGAACATAAATCCATTTTACAGAATTAAAATGTGCGAGGGCCCGGATATTGACCCGGAATCTGCTGGCAATTAAACCCCCCACCTTTAGAATTCACGAGTGTGGGGGACAAATCGACGCTCGATTGTTGCCCGTCTTTTACACCTCGATTGTGAGATGGGACGCGGTTCGTGCGTCGAGGGTGGGGGTGGTTGATTTTCGAGTGGCACTTTTGCTCAAAGTTCAACCGGCACTATCAGAATGCACGCTTCTCGCGCGTCAAACGACAATCCATGAGATTGCTTTCGCTGGATCTCAGAGCCTGGAACTCAATCCCTATGACTCGTCCACCATGCCCGAGAGAAGCGTCTCCGACTCCCTCGTGTCGAAGTTCCTCCTCGCGTGCTTCGTGAGTATCCTCAGCTTGTCCAGCGTCTTGTTCCCGCTGATTCCGGCTATCTGCCTCCTCGCCTCCAGCTCGAGGAGCGAGTAGAGCAGATACGCCAGGAAGCAGATGAACAGGTGCGCCTTGATGTGCTGCTCCGTCCTGTTCCAGATGGGCCGTATCTTGATTGTCTCCTTCGTGATCCTGAACCCTCGTTCCACTGCGTCCCTGGCTCGGTACGTCTCGATGACATTCTTCGGTGGGACCTCGAGCGTCGTCACGAGCCAGTACCGGCCGTCCAGTATCTCCTCTTCCTTGATGGCCGCCTCGTCCAGCTCCCACTTCAGGCGCCTCCCTCCTCTGCCGCCGACGAGGCGCCAGTCGATGAGCCTCTCGCAGTGGCTCTTCTCCAGCAGGAGTACTATCCGCCTCTCGATGCCGTTCCTCGTGGGCTTCCGGCCAGCCCCTTTCCGTGTCAGCGAGGCGGCAATCTCGTCAAGCCCTTGTCGAGACTTGGCCAGGCGTATGTCCCTGGACTTCCTGTCCCGCTCCGCCTTCTCCTCGCTGTAGTACAGGATGCACCGTCGGTCGTTGCCGCCGATGTCGACGGCGAACTCCTTCGCCTGGAGTGCCTCGTCCTTCAATGTGAACTGCTTCCCGAAGGATTTGAGTGAAGTCTTCAGGGCCAGCGCCCTGAAGCGCCTGTCCATGCGCAGGCCCCCAACCAGGTCGAGCTTCCGCTCGTCCACGATCTCGACGATGTTGGCGCTCGTGACGATGCCTCGGTCGACGACGAGGCATCCGTACAGCCCCAGCTTGTCCTTGAATCGGACCATCGTCTCCTTCACCGTCTTCGAGTCGACGGTGTTGCCAGGGAACGCCTCGTGGAAGAGCGGCACGGTCGGATTCATCGTCACGCACAGGGAGTAGTTCACCTGGCGGCAGTCGGGACGGTGGTCCCTGGAGTATCCGTATTGGAGGATCTCCGCTCCACCCTCGCCCTCGACGAAGGTGGAGGTGACATCGTAGATGAAGCTCTCGGGCTTGAGGTGGAACGACTCCATCACGCGGGCGGCGAGGGCCATCTCTATCTCCATCTGGACATCGTCCGTGAGATAGTCCAGGCACCGCGTCAGCGTCTGGTACGCGCTGTCCGGAGGAAGGTCGATGCCGAGGATTTCTGGCATGTACGTTCTCTGGTACCACTCCGCGATGGTGTACTTGGGTCTGGGGTCCAGAAGCCGGTTCGCTGCCATGATGAACGCCAGCTCGCCGACCGGCAGCCCGTTCCGTTTCGGGGCTGCCTGGTTGATGATATCCATCAACCCGATCCGCTCCGCAATCGCATGGAGCGCCTTCACCGTGCCGTACTCGACCGTCACTCCCCCCTCTCCTGAATCCTTCTTCTTTGGAGAGGTTCCCATAATGCATCCCGGGAAGGCATCGAGTCAGGACGTTTTCAAGCTATCGGCGGGAGTGCTGGCTCAACGAACTGTAAAAGATGGGTTGTTGGCCTGGAATCTACCAGTAATTGAAGGTCCTACCTTCACCTACTGGCAGCAAATGATCAGGCTTAGATTCTCATCTTCACCGGTAGACAACGGGGTTGCCTTTCTTCAAACGGGCTTTGCCGATGCGAGACCCCCGCTGGTATGAATCACGCCAGGTTTCCTTCTTGATTTCATTGTACAGGTACTCGAACCATTGCCATGTCTTTGGGCTGTTCAATTCCTCTCTGACTCCTTTAGCGAGGGGGCTAACCTTCACCCACACCATGACAACACCGTGCCCGAATAGATCCTCGATGTGATTCCTGTAAGCGAGACCGCTGTAGACCATATAACCATACCCATTAACGAACCAACAACCCTTCGCAAACTCTTTCTCCTCTCATTGTGTTCAACTTGCGATGACAGTTGACAACCAGATCAATGCTCTTGAAGTGGCGGTCTTCCTCGACGAAACTCGCTGGATGAAATCGAATCATGAAATCGTGCGTGGGCGGAGACCCGATGGGCTTGGGACCGGGGGTTGATGGGGTGGAAGTAGCGCGCATCAGCAAGCTGGCCCTGGCGGGAGGGATTGTCTTCTGGGGGACCACCATCGTGATCTCTGTGCTCCCCATCGCGGTACAGTTCAGAGCTACCTCATCAGTAGCCCATGTGCAAGTTCTCGTTGGATCTCTAATTGCGGGCCTTCTGTTGGGATTCATTGTGAGCTATCTGCTGCTCAACTACCCAGGCAAGATACCAGGAAGGAGTCCCGTCGTGAAGTCTGTGTTCATATGCGTCGCTGCCCTTGTGATAATCGAACCCCTAGTGATCTTCATTCGAAGCGACAATGCAGCCTTCTATGACTTGGTGGGTGCGGCACTCGACGTCCCGAGATTTCTACTTCTTGGTCTGACAATAGGCTGCTTCTCCGAGAGATTCTGACATACAGTCGAAGGCCTGAATACGGCCCCTGCTTGGATTACCGAGCTCCAGCCCTCTTGTTGCGCTCTGGATCAGCCACTTCCACGGCTCTGCTCGACTGGAGGCCATCCCTCAATGCCTTTGAGGACCAGCCAGATGCCGACTGCTAGTTCAAAGGGGAGAATCGGGATGTAGACATATATCGGGACGTCGACGCCAAAGAGTTCACTCAATACCCCAACGGCTCCGATTATGACCGCAAACACGCCCCATAGAGGAATCGGGCGTGGAACGAATCTCGATCTCAAGAACATGTAGTACCATAGGATCCCGCCAGTGCAGTAGAACCACATGTGGATCGTCATTCCCCCATGGTATACGCCGTTGTAGAGGAAACCACCTATCGATTCATAGGACGAGTTAGCCGACCCTGAAGCTACAAAGTCTCGGCTCAACGGAATCAGTGCCAAAGCTCCTAGCTGCGCGATGGCATAGAAGATCGCTTCTGCCAACCACATCCCCAGCGCCACTGTTGCCATAGTCTTGTTATGCTTGGACAACACAACATACAGGAGCGCTGCCAAGACGACGATGCCTGCACTATTCGCCACACCACCTATGATACTGACACGAGCAAGGGGAACGTCATTTGAGATGTTCACCATGACATCGGAGATACTACCGTTTCCGGCCACCGAGGAGAACAACCCTGCAATCAGGCTGGTAGCGATGACGACCAGAAAGGCTGCTCCTAGGAACCTAGGAATGTTCTTGGACGAACTAAATTTCATTGTGATTCACACCTCGCATTCTCCACTCCACAAACCGGGTGTTTCATCGTCACAATCCCGAGGGCGGGCAAGGTCCTTCGGCCTTTATAGTCTTCTCCTCGGGTAGGAATCTGAACATTAGTCTACACAGTAGAATTAAAATGTGCGAGGGCCCGGATTATAGCCCGGAATTTGCCCCTAATTAAACCTTGGAGCTATAAGATTCAAGGTTGAATTATTTGCCCGTAGGAAATGAACCTCCTCTAAGAAACGGACCGAAGAGGACTTCTGCCCCCGCTCTCGATTGACCCGGCCCGAGAACGCACGAAATCCTTCTGGAAAGGCATCTCGGGAAGGGGAACGATGGCGGAGTGATTGCCCTCCACGAGAATCTGGACCAGAGCGGAGTCCTCAAAGACATCCGGACTAGCGACCGTCGCGGGGCCGTCTCGCCATGGCCAAGATCCCGATGGTCGCAATCAGGACGGTCACGAGGATAATGCTCGAGCTGAACTCCGGTATCTCCTCCGGCGCAGATGCCTTCGGGTAGTAGTCCATCGCCTCTGCGGTCCCGTTGACTTGATACGGCGAGTCGACTATCTCATCCAGGTTCTCATCCGGGCTCGTCCAGTCGCTCCAATAGTTGCCGTAGCCGTCCGTGGTGTTCCACCAGTTGGCGCTCCCGTTGTCTACAGCCTGTGCCCTCTCTGGATCATATGCCGCACCCGCCCCGTTGTTGCCGACGAAGCTGTTGTTCCAGATCAGGTTGTTCTGGTTCCCGGCGCCCATCGCAATTCCATATGCCGTGTTGTCCTCAATCCAATTCGATTGGATGAGGTTGTCATCCGACCCGCCTTCCCAGTCTGCCTCTCCGAACTGCATGCCGAGGCCGTTATTCGAGCATGTGTTGTTCCTCAGGGTGGTTCCGGAGGCCTTGAAGACGAATATCCCTGCTCCCGAGTTCGAAGAGCAGTTGTTCCCCGCCACCTCATCCCCCTCCACTATCGCCAATTCCAGCCCGCAGACGTTGTCAATGCAGGTGTTGTTGACGACCTGGTCGTACAAGGTCGACGCATATAGGATTCCAATCTGGTTGTTGCGGCATGTGTTGTTCGATACCTCGGAGCCGCGGACGTGATTGACCATGATACCGTAAACGTTGTCAGTGCAGGTGTTGTTGATGACTTGGTGATTAGAGGGCCTCTCGTCGTCGTGATCGTTCTCAAGCAAGATGGCATAGTTGTTGTTGTAGAGGATACTGTCCCTTATCGTCGCGTTCGTACAGCCCTGGAGAAATATCCCATACTTGAAGTCGCCATAGGCATCATGTACCTCGCAACCCTGAATCACGAAGTGCACGGTGGACCCGCCAATCCTTATGGCGGCGCGACTGTAGTCATCCACGCCGGCTATGTCCCAGCCCTCGATGAGGTATGGATCGGACACAGTACCGCTCCCCCATGAGATTCCGGTCGATGAATTGTCAGCCAAGAAACCAGCGTCACCTTCAATCGTGATTGGGGCGTGGGTAACGTAGGCGATTCCTACGGGCATAGACGGATTCCAAGAGCTGGAGTCCGTCCGAGACATGAGAGAGAAGGCTCCTAGAAGAAGACTAAGTGTGAGAACAGTCGCCACCAACAAGATGACCCTGCCCTTCGGCCTTCTGTCAGTTGAGCTGTTCCTGGACCCCCCTGCCAATCGCCGGTCTATCTCTGGCACGCCTTTTCCTCCTTTACACCCGAAAGTCTTGGAAATATATGAGAGTTACCTGCCATGCGGTCTAGACAGTCTTTACCGAACCTCGCCCCCTCCTGCCGGTCATCAGGGCTATAGAGATGAGACTTGGGCGCGGGTTCCGCCCCTATGATCGTTCCTCTGAAGTTCCTGTTTGAACATATATCATTTTCTATGAATTAAAATGTGCGAGGGCCCGATATTGACCCAGAATCAACTTGTGTTCGAGAATCAGAGCATGGAAATTCAGGGTGGAGTTCTTCACCGGCAAGAAATGGGCTTGCGGTTGCCCGCCCTGTTCGTGCCTGGAATGGGTCGATTCAGGTGGGGCCGAACACAGAAGATTGTTGCAGATAAACCGATAGACTGCATTCACAGCACCGCAGAGAGCACCTGAGGGCGGCAATGATAATCCGTGACTTGGAGATTGGCCACTCAAGTCCTAGTCAGTCGTCGAGATTTCCGCACACGGGCAAGGCCATATGCAGCGACCGCGACAGCATCAACGGCGACGAGTACGACCAGAGCGACCTCGTTCCCGCTGACTCCTGAGGATGGGACAATTGCGTGCACTTCCGCCAGATAACTGTAGTAGACCGTTTCGTCGCTCCCCAGAAGGACAAAACTGTAGCCGTCGAGATCGACGTAGTGTCTCCAGACCAAAGACCCATCGGAATCGACCCTCTTGATTGATGAGTCGTCCCAGGCCAGCAGCCCCCCCGACGGGAATATGTCTATCATTGCGCCCAGGAATGGCTTATCCCACAGTATCTCCCCGCCAGGACTCAGGGAATAGGAGCGCTTGCTTTCGAGATCTCCACAGAAGATCCTGCCTTCGTCGTCCACAAGGGTTCCAGAGACAAGATAGACTCCCGGCATCGTGCAGTCCGGATTGTCGGAGTAGTGCAGGAGAGTCTTCCACTCGAGAGAGCCATCCACAATACTCAACGCATAGACGCTGATGACAGAGGTATCATTGTCGATGAATTCCTTCCTTACCTCGTACAATGTAGTCCCGTTCGTGCCCCCTGAGGACTCCGTGTAGTGTGCGAAGTAATCCCCATTCTCGACGTAAACCTGAGCCCCATCCTTGGTTATCCCGACCATGTAGGTGTCATTGCCCTCGGCCGCTATGACCTCGAAGGTCCCATTGTCGCTGACCATCGGTCTTCGCCAGCTCGCATCCTCGAAGGGAACATCCACGCCCCATAACTCCGAACCGTCGTTGGATATCGCTATGATCCTGTCGACAAGCTGCTCCCGCCAGTCGTAGTTGTGCGCTATCACCTGACCATCTGGGTAGACGGCCCACAGATCCAAGGTGCCGTTTGGCGCGATGTAGTCCCACCTGAAGTCACCGTTGGAATGCAGAGCGGTGATGTTGCTCCACGAGGCGGAGAAGGCATCGCTCGTGTTCCAGTCGACGTAGTAGTATCCACCGTCGGGCCCCTCAGTTATGGAAGGACATGCGTTTGTGGTCGCCCTCCACAAGAGAGTGCCGTTCGGGTCTATTGCTGAGAAGCCCCTCTCCAGCCCATGGGGCCAATCATAGCTGATGACCGTGCCTCTGCTGCCCATGTATGCTCCAGGACCCACTCTCTGTTCGTTCCCAAATGAATCGAAGTTGTGGAATACCCACTTATCTTCCATTCCTCCTGCCCTAATCTCGTTGTTCAAGAGGAGCGCACCAACAATACTTGATGATACGAGCAGGAGCACCAGCACGATGACGGCAATCCCGATTGTCCAAGGGCCAATCCTCACAGCTCCACCGTGACTTGTCAACTACAAATGGGATATATTATCCCTATGTAGACCTCGTGCAACGTGACAAATCCTCATGAACCGTCTCACTCCAAGTCTGACTTCTGACCCTGACATAAATATACACAGATATATTAAAATGTGCGAGGGCCCGGATTTGAACCGGGGAACCCCTGCGAGAACAGATCTTGAGTCTGTCGCCTTTGACCGGGCTTGGCTACCCTCGCTTGGACCTCGTTAAGCGGCGGCGGATATTAAATCCTCTCGACAGCAGAAGAGCATCGCGGGAAACCCTGCCCGATGCTTATGCAAGTCACGCCTCGAACGTCTTTGGCGAATCCGCAGTGCGGGGAGGGGGCGTCGCCCGGATGACACGGATAACATTGTTTAAAGCCTGTACTACGTATAGTGCAGTCATACCGAAAAGCATTAAAGATAGGTCCGCTAATAGCCGTCCGTCAGCAAAGGGGACGCTGACAACTCCAACATGGAGAGGCATCACCAACACACCTCGCCATTTCCTCCAGAATTTCGAACCACCCACAACTTTTACACAAAAGAGGTGTTCGTCATGCCTCTCCACCCTACAACTTCTATGACACGGGCGGAGAAGAGCGGAGCCCGTGAGCCCTTCTGATAGCTCACGGAGAAGAAAACCATAAGCCCATCATGTGATGACCACGCAGCCGTCGCCGGTGACGACGACCGAGTGCTCCGACTGGGCGACGATGCCCTTTTGGATCTCCGTCAGCACGGGGTAGTTCATGATCATCCCGAGCCGGACCATCCTCTGCACGAGGGACGCGGAGCCCGGCTGGAGCGCCTCGCACCACCTGCTCGCGAACGGGAATGTGCCGAAGGCCGCGCGCATGCTCGAGAACAGAGCGGTCACCTCCGGGGGCGCCCGCCGGTCCCGGACTATCCTGTAGATGTTCCCCCGGGCGTCGTTCCTGACCCTCCCGCCGCCCGTGGTCGAGAAGGGCTCGATCGCCACGACCATCCCCTCGTGTATGACGGCCCGGTCCCTGGTCGGTATGTTGGGTATGCTCAGGCCTGCGTGGAGGCTGTACCGCTCCATGCTGTGCCCGGTGAGGTTCTCGATCGGCCTGAAGCCGGCCGCGCGGATCGTCCGCGAGACGGCGTCGCCCAGGACCGAGACGGCCGTGCCCGGGGCTGTCATCTCGATGCACATCCTGAGCGCGTCGTCCGCGCAGGCGATGAGGGCGGAGTTGTTCCTGGTGCCGATCTCGACCGTCGTCGACGTGTCGGCGGGATAGCCGTCGACATGGGCGCCGACATCGATCTTGACGACATCGCCCAGCACGAACCGTATGTCGTCGTCCTTCGACGGCGAGTAGTGCGCCGCGACCTCGTTCACGCCTATGTTCACGGGGAAGGCGCACCCGGCGCCCCTCGAACGTATCAGTGACTCGACGGCGTCGGCGAGCTCCATCGCGCCCATCCCTGCCTTGATGTGCGAGCGGGCGAACTCCCGGGCCTCGCGGGCGACCTTGCCCGCCTGGATGTACTTCTCGAGCGATTCGGCGCTAATGGACGGCGTTCTCGATCTCCTCCTGGGAGATGACGCCTTTCCTTATGAGCTCGACAGCGCCGTCCGAGACGTCCACGATGGTCGACGGCGTGGAGTACCTGGTCTTCCCGCAGTCGACCAGTATCTGGACATGCCCCTTCAGGTCCTTCTGAGGCATGACCGCGTCGACCGGGTCCGTGTGCGAGTGCATGTTCGCGCTCGTCGATGTGACGGGCCCGAACTTGTCTATGATCCTGAGGGCCAGCGGATGGTCCGGTATGCGTATCCCCACGGTGTTCGAGCCCGAGGTGAGTATGTCCGGGATGCAGGGCTTCTTCGTGAGCAGGATGGTCAGTGGTCCCGGGAGGAACTTCCGTACGAGCTTCCTCGCGGGCTCGTTCAGCACCGCGACGCTCTCCATCATCTTCTCGTTGCTGACGGCGATGGACAGGGGCATGTCGAACGGCCTGTTCTTCGCGATGAACACCTTCTTGACGGCGCCTTCCTTGAACGGGTCGCCTCCGAGGCCGTACAGCGTGTCCGTCGGGAACACAACGAGCTCACCGGCCTTGAGCGCCCCGACTATCTCGTCCAGCTCCTTCTCCGACAGGTCACACTTCCGGCAGCCGCTCTTCCGGTCCGCGCACTTGATCACTTTCATCAGTAGGCCTCTGCTATGTACTCCTTGGCCATCCGCAGGTGGTGCGATGCATCCCCCTCGGCGTAGGAGCCGTGGCCAGGGTACATGTTCCTCAGTTCCAGCTGCTCCAGTATCTCCAGGGACGACCTCAGCTCGGCCAGGTCCCCGCCTGGCAGGTCCCAGCGCCCGACGCCGCCGTCGCAGAACACCGTGTCCCCGACGACCGCGCTCTTCCCGCGGGGGTCGTACAGGCACACGCTCCCGGGCGAGTGGCCCGGCGTGTGCAGCACCTCCAGCTCGGACGAGCCGCACCTGAGCCTCTGCCCGGTCCTGAGCGGCTCGATGTCCAGCTTCGAGAGCCGCTTCCCGAACATGTCCGGGACGGCCAGCGATGTGTCGCCCGCGAGGAGCGGCCCCGCCTCGGCCTCGTGGAGGTATATCCTCGCGCCCGTGGCCTTCTGGAAGGCGGCCGCGCCGCCGATGTGGTCGTAGTGGCAGTGGGTGAGCACTATGCGGCCGATGCGCTTCAGAGGGAGTATCTTCGACATCTCCTCCAGAACCGTGTCGGCGTACATGCCCGTCCCCGTGTCGACCACTACCGGGTCCTCATCTTCGAGGAGGTACACGTTGCTGTCGTATGCCACCCCAGCGATGTAGTGGACCTTCATCCCGTGAGTCGGGATGGCACCGGTCTTATAAAACCTTGGCCTCCTAACGCCGGCAAGTCGAGCCTGGAGCGGGCCCGTCCAGACGTACCGGTCAGCCCTTCGCTAGCACCACGAGCTTCTGCCGCTCCTCGTGGTTGACCTGCGCGACCGTCTTGGTCAGGGAGAGCTCCTCGGCCTTCGCGAGGCCTTCGAGCGCCTGCAGGACGGCATCCTTGTGCGGCTTCCGGATGTCCACGCCCGCCTCCTCGAACTGGTGCTGGACTATGAGCATGGCCTTCTCCAGGTCCCCGTACTGGGCGCAGAAGTCCTCTATGATGAAGTCGACGACCTCGGCCAGCGTCTGGGGCGTCTTCGCCTTCCCCCGGGCCTGGGACGCGGTCACGTCCGCGGTCATGATCTCGCCCAGCGCCGCGAAGACCGACTCGACGTTGTCCCCGGTCTTGGCGCTCGCGAGGAAAGTCGGATGCCCGAGCTTCTGTCCCATCGACTCGAGCACGGAGGCGGCCATGGAGTCCCCCTTGGCGAGGTCGGTCTTGTTCCCGACGACCACCACGGGCATCTTCCCGACGACCGACTCGACCTCCTTGAGCCAGAAGTCCTGTATGCTCTGGATGGTCTCCATCCTGGAGAGGTCCCCGACCACGATGACGCCCTGGGCGCCGCTCATGCTCGCGGTGCGTATCTTGGAGTACTCCTTCTGGCCGAGCACGTCCCAGATCATGAACCTGAGGTTGATGATCAGGTCGGGCTTGACGACCTGGATGTCCTTCCTGGAGACCTTCGTCCCGATGGTCGCGATGTACTTGTCGTCGAACTTGTTGACGACGTACCTGGCGATGAGCGAGGTCTTGCCGACGCCGCCGTCCCCCAGGAGGACGACCTTCTTGAGCAGCTCCCGTAGCTCCATCCAGGGGCTCGATAGGTGGTGGATGGATTAATATTTTGCCTGCGAGAAGAAACCCGGCCCTGGCTACTTGCGGCTGTACTTGCCGCTCAGGAGGCGCTTCATGAGGACATCGACCTCGCCGAGCTCGGCCCTGTCGCCGCTCCAGTTGATCAGCTTCTTACCGTACCTGTGCTCGATGTCCTCCGTGACGAGCTTGAGCTGGTTCCTGAGCTTCTCCGGCTTCGTGGTGGATATGATCGCGGCGATGACCACGTGCTTCGAGTGCGAGATGACGATGTCGTAGTTCTCGAACTTGATCTCCTTCAGCCGGCCCCCGGACTCGTCGAAGCTCTCCTTGATGAACGTCTGGACCGCGGTGAGCATGCCCGCGAGGATGTCCTCGTCCTGGTCCGGCCTCAGGCGCCGGGTGTAGTGCTTGAGCAGGAGTCCGTCCGGGGTCATCAGGAATATCTCGTCTATGATCGTCGGGGACGAGCGCAGGATCATGAAGAACCCGGCGATGTTGATGACCGCCAGGATCCCGGCCAATGCGACGAAGAAGAACCTCGTCTGATCGTCCTGGAAAGGTATCAGGAAGGCCGTCACGGTCAGCACGGCGAAGATGGAGACGGACAGCAGAACCAGAGTTTCAATCTTGATGTCCTGCTCCATATGACTGGATGATTGCAGGGGCACGTGATAAGGCTTTCGATGATATTGTTCAGACATGGGAACAGGAACATGGAACCCCTGTCTTTCGACAACGAATAAATAGCCTCGCGCCCGCTTATGCGCGAAGGCGTTGGACATGAAACTGTTCGAGTACAAGGCCAAGGAGCTGTTCAGGAAGCACGGCGTCCCCGTCCCGGAGGGGTTCGTCGTGTCGTCCGCGGACCACATCCGGGCGATACCGGG